>Ga0209589_1001299_pt1 | contig 40704 bp, 25 predicted proteins | sample CowpeawhiteBW_FD_187525 | JGI IMG/M metagenome (GOLD analysis project Ga0209589, IMG submission 187525) | Root nodule microbial communities of legume samples collected from California USA - Cow pea white BW (SPAdes) (version 2) | ecosystem: Host-associated > Plants > Roots > Nodule | place: USA...
TTTTTTTTTTCATATCTAATATTAACGACTACGCGGCAATAAGCTAGTGGCAAAGACGTGAATAAGAAAAATGGACAAAAAGTTCCATCAACTACGATAGTAAACATGACAAAGACAACAACATAAAAACGAATGGAGTACAATTTACAAAGAGAAGTACAGGGAAAAAAACGAATGAAAAGGAAAAGGACTTATATCTTACAATATAAAAATTTTAAAATCCTTTTAACCTCAACCATAAACTGAAGCGACAAAAGACATTTTAAAATCAATCAATTCACACAAAATATTGAAAGGCATTTTTAAACATCGATAAGTAGATAAACAATATAATAGTTTATAAAATATTATAAATTTGCTATGACATACATTCTAGATCTAATTTTTAAATATTAAAAGTAATCGTCTAAATCATGTAGTAATTAAAAATAATCGTTAGCTCTCTTCGCCTGTCATCACTTTTTACTCCACAAATATCTTTATACGAAGATAATTACTGGGAAAACCCTAACCAGGACCATAAAAAGGGCCATGGAGATAACATTATTGTGCATTAAATATAAGCTCTTTTTTTCAAACAATAATTTAAATATTGGTTTGTGTAACCGGTAATTACCTCTTTTCAACTCTGTTTCACTTTATTTTTTTTGTGTATTCTGAATTTCTGGTACTCTCTGTTTAATTTTTCTTCTTCTTTCCGTTTTATTTTAATTTATTTCATTTTAATTTCAATTTTTTTTCTTTGTTTCCTTCTTTCAGCTCTATTTTCTAATTCTCAGCATTTTTCATATATTTAATTTTGTTTCCTTTATCCCAACTTCATTTTTCTATCCTTATATATCATATGGGTCGTTTTCTTCATTCAATCAAAAGTTTACTTTATAATAATTATCGTCCCATAATATGTTAAGTTTGTGAAACATAATTGATTTTAACTTCGGTTTTATCCAATCGTTCCTTTCGGTCTTCTCTCACCTGTTCTTATCAACTGTCCTTTTTTCATGACGTTAATATACAATTTTCCATTTAATTTCTGCATATTTCGAACATTAAATTATTTTAACTTTTGACTAGCTTATACTTTTATTTTACTTTATAAAATCAAATATCATTAAAAGCAAATTATCAATTAAATTTGTGATTTAATAACGTTTTTTATTTTTATATTTATTACGATCATTTTCGGTTTATTTATTTATTTATTTTATATATTTTTTAAAAAATTAATATAATTTTTTCTTTAAACTAACATTAACATACAACGTTACTATTAGTTCAGTAAAACTGACTGTATTAATTAAAACAATATATATAAAAACACATTAAATTAAAAATACAAAAATATTATATTATGTTTTTAATCTCTTAATTTTTAGTAAATATTGGAATTAGTTCCTTCAATATAGTCTCCTAACTTTAGAAATGTAGGGTTTAGTCATTTTAATCAGATTTTCTTAAATTTATTTGACATTTCAAACGCATTTCATCATAATACTTAAATTGTTTACCCTGTCTGTAACATCTAAAACTATTAAATAAAACATTAAAAATTGATAAAGCAAACAAATAGTTATAGGGCTTATATAAAATATTAAGGCTTAATTATGTTTTGAATCTTAATAATTTTGGAAACTTTCTGATGGAATTCCTAATAAACTTGTGTGGTCTATTGATTGCATCAAAATTCAAAAGCTTTCAAGTGAGTCCCTATAGTTAAATGTTATAATAAATTTTGTAATGTGACATAGTTATCTTGTATTCTTACCTTCATCGAATGTCGTCACATAATATTTTGTTACTAGAAATTGTCATGATGAGTTCTTTTTCAAATATTGAAGTACTTAAAGCAAATTGTTTTTAAATTTAAGTCAAATTATAAAAATATAAAATATGTAATTATAAAATTATGAAATTATGAAATACAAAATTATAAAATAAAAACCTAAAAATATAAAATTACAAAAATTAACAAATTATAAAATTATAAAAATAAATAATTTCATAATTACGAAATTATAAAATATATAAATAAAAAAGTATAAAATTATATAATTATAAAATTATAAAATTATAAAATTACAAAATTATGAAATTATGAAATTATGAATTAAAATTATCAAATTGTAAATTTTTTAATTTTAATTTTTTGTAATTTTATATTTTATAACTCATAATTTTATAGTTATATATATTTAATATTTTTATAATTTATATTTTTTTTATTTTGAAATTTATAATTTAAATTAAAGTTAAAACCAATTTTCGTTAAATACAGTAAATATTTGAGAAATATCTCATCATCACAATCTCTTATAACAAGATATAAGATATTATATGGCCTTATGTGGATATGTGGCGACATTTAAGGAGAGTGACAATGCAAAATAACTCTCACATCACACAATAAACAGAAACATTTAACTGTAGGGACTCAATTAAAAATTGCTAAAATATTCAGAATTCAATAGACTACAAAAATTTATTAGGAACTTAATTGAAAATTCTCAAATTTATTAGGGACTCAAAACATAATTAAGTCAAATATTAATACAGTTCTCCAAAATAATAACTATAATAATATGAAATATACAAACCACTATAGATATCTACAAGTTTTTCAAAAAGAGAGACAACTCATATACTACTATAGGAAGCCAAAGTACAACTCCAAAGTCTCACTGCTTTCCACCAAGGGAGTATCCTCATATGTGTCCTCATTTGCTCACACAGTGAAGTGATCATTACAAACAGAACTTGAACAAAAATTTTAGGGGGGGCAAATTATATTTGTTATATATAAATTATTTTTTAATTAAAAAATTCATTTCTTTACATCATTTTCTCTATTCAAAACAAGCACTCATGACAATAGAATCCAAACAATATGACAATAATATATATGAAAGAGTAACATAAAGTTTATCATCAACAATAATATATTAAAAGAAAAACAGCGTTTAGTCAAAGTGTTCCTCTACACTCTTCCAATGACTTAAAATTTTCAATAATTGAATTAGAACTGAATCTAGTTGCAATATCCCTTTCAATATAGATTATCATAGTGTTTGCTAAAAATCCAACCTCCATCTTATTTCTCAACCTGTTCTTGATTATTTTCATTGCAGAAAAAGATCTTTCAATTGTAGTTGCAGAAACTAGAAGAGTCATGATAAGACAAAGTAATATATCAATTAAGTAGTAAACTTCAGACTTTTTTGTTGTTGTCAAACATGTACATAACTCTTTCATTGTTGATAAATCCTTCAAATTTCAATCTTGACGAGCATCAATAATGAAATGTTGAAGTTGAAAATTCAAATTAATCTTCTCCTGCTCATTGAAATCCATGGGATAATATTTGTCTACAAGAGTGCAAATTTTATCAATATTAAACGCTTTATAACTCCATTGCTTGGTCATTAAATCTACAATTTAACTCTTGTAACTACTTATCAATGGTAATAAAGAATATTTCAACTCTCAAATAATGCTCCATTGTAATATGATCTTTTTGGTGACGAGAGCGTCCTTGCCTTGCTACATAAGAAGCCCCAAAATTAGACACCTCAATTGCATGTTTTTCACAAAAAGAAGTCACATTTTTTAATAACTTATCCCAACCATTTTCTCTCAAGTTTTGAATAAGTCCTTTTGTAGAACAAACTAGATGCATAATATTAACTTTATCCTAAGATTGTTGTTGTAATGCTTGACAAAGAACATTTGTTATTCCCATAATTTATCTCATCAAATACAAGATCAGTATAAACTCAAATGAGATCAAGCTTTTGTAAGCATTATCAGTATCACCACGTTATGAATAAGTAGATCCATCAACATTATTTTTTTCTAGAACTAAACAAGTTGCATCATACATATTCATCAATCTACAAATAGAAGAGAAATGGGAGCTCCAACGGGTATCCCCAACTCGTTTTATAGTACCAATTTGATTTACCCCTTTACCATTTTCAAGCTCATCAATTTCTAACAAATATGCAATTTCATCTAACTTGGCAGCCTGTAACTCATCATGACGTTTACTAGAAGAGCAAACAATATTGACAATAAAAGTCAATTTTGAAAAAGAATTGATGAATTGAAATAACTTCTCTTGATGCAGCAACGAAGGCAAGTTGTAACCAATGAGCAAAACAATGAACATAATATGCATAAGGACAATCAGTCAAAAATAATGCTTGTAATCCATTCCATTATCCTCTCATATTGCTAGCACCATCATACCCTTGACCATGGATATTAGAAACATTAAGATTATTTCGAGATAGTACAACACATAATTCATTCTTCAAAGTTAATGTTGTAGAGTCTTTAACATGCACAATATAAAAAAATCGATCTTGAACAAAATCATTTTTATCAACGAATCTCAAAACAAGAGCAATTTGGTCTTTTTTTGATTCATCACGAGATTCATTGACAACTATACAAAACTTGGAATCCCTAATTTCCTCACGAATATGATTTTTCACTTTACTAGAAAGAATATTCAATAACTCCTTTTGAATTTTATGTGAAGTATATTTGGAATTGTATGGAGCATTTTCCAACATAACTTTTGCAACTTCATCATTTTATGATGCTATGAGTTTTATCATCTCAAGAAAATTACCTTGGTTCCTCGATTCAGTACTTCATCATGACCTCTAAAAGTACAAGCTTGAAGTGATAAAAAATGAATTGTGTCAATTGAACTCTTGAGACGTAACCAATTCTCCATAATTTGATCCGAGCTTTGTACTTCCAAAACATTCCTAATGTGGCAATTTTGATTTAACAAGTCTTAACAAGCAGACACTACAATATTGTGTGGTGAACAAGGATCCTTCCCTATGTGTTTAAGGAAAGCACAATTTTTTCCATTGTTAACTTTTCTCCAAATTTTAAAACCTATAAAAAAACATTCAAAAAGTTAAAACGTGTTGATGACAATCAACTCATTGCCAATTAGAATTCAATGAAAATCAACTCAATTACCTGTAACAATGAAAACATCTGAGTCAGGTCGTCCGCTTGGTTTTTTACTAAAAAGATAGCATGGTGAGTAATATACAACATCTTTTAATGGCGAATACTCTAAGCGTGAAGGAAATAAGCTAAACCATGTGTACTGAAATCTTCTTGGATGATCATCTTTACCAAACAACGGATAATTTTCTGGGTGCATTTGATATGAACCCAATTTTAGATAAGCCTTTCGTACCTCATCAATTTGATTTGGTGCGTATTGCCAAATTTGAAGATGCTTCCCCAGATCACATTCTAAAGCATTTTCAAATTCATTATATGTAACTTTAGGAACCTTAGAGAGTTGTTTTTCATTTTCTTCAATTTTTGGATTCTCATGAAGTTTCTCAATTTTAGATGACGTAGATGCATTTTTTTCATCTTCATCACAAGCCTTCCTCTTGAAAAACGAATTGATTCTTTTACTCTTTACTATAATTTTTCTAATATAAATTTGTCACCTTTCACCTATTTACGAAAAGATAAATTTATGAATACCCGAAATTAAATCTTAAAAGTAAGACTCAATATTTTTAAGAGAACTAATAACTTCCAAATGATTAGTTTCCCTTATCTTAGAGTAGATTCATAATCTTGTTCTTCCCTTACACAACTTTAAAGCCTAAAATAACTCTATCTACACAAAGAAGAGTTTGATTAACAATTAGAGCATGATTTTATGATCTCCAATAGATAGAGATATGACTAGAGCGTAGAAAAGCCACATACAAGAGGAAAACATATTGCTCCCAAAAAAAGGGGTAAAAAATGAATTTACTGAAAAGAAGAAATTGTTTGATCCAAAATGTTCCTTAACTCCTCAATTTTGTCGTAGTGTAGTTTGATTTTGAAAATAATAAGAAATTGGTGGTGAAAATTGAGATGGAAATAAGAGGAGAGAAAGAGATGGAGGCATAGAAGAGATAGAAACCAAATAAAGAAGTATAAAAAATTATAATAGAGAGGAAAAACGTAATTTTTAAATTTTAAAAAAGCTTTTTCAAACTAAATTAATATAAATAAAGTAATAATATACAAATATTTTTTTTAAATATATAGAAAATAAAATAAAATAAAAATCGTTGATATAAATAAAGTAATAATATATAAATATTTTTTTTAAATATATAAAAAATAAAATAAAATAAAAAAATCGTTTGGGGAGTCGTGGCTCCCCCCTTCAAGCCTATGGTCCGCCTCTAATTGCAAAAGAGACAAATAAAACACAACCAACATGAAACACATAATGAGGTAAGCTACTGTACAAAAGAAATATTCATATATCATTAAATCATGCTAATACTTATACAATGGTATAAAACATATCTATGTCTATAGTCACACAAGGAGTTGATACTAAATTCAATTATCGAGATACATCACTTGATATCAGACTCACTAGTGGTATGCACTTGTTGTGCTTCCCAAGCTCTGCAAAGCTTGGCCTCAAGGGTTATCACCCAACCACACACATGGTAAATTCCCTTCGTGCCTAGGACCAAATAAGTATAATGACTATGACCTCCAACAACTTTCACCACATAACCTATTCTACTCTACCTAACTGTGAACACTACATGATACCTCCATATTGAAACGGTATGTCAATGCATACACTACAGTTGTCACCACAAAATATCTCTCCTTGAAATTCCTTCAGTACCATCATTATACATACTCACCACAATAACATCATATCAAATATTAACCATTATACCAATAAGATAAGTTTAGCCAAACAGAACCATTCACAACATAAGAAGAGTAAACAAAAACCATTAGAGAAGACCAACCCTTAGTGGCAACACTCAGTGTCATTCTCCTAGTAATAAGTGGCATTCAACGTCACATTTGGCACCGCTCAACGTCTAACCATTCGCGAAAATTGGTGCTTAGCGGTATAACCTATCGCTTGGCGCCAGGAGCAACAAATGCTCCTAGACATGCAGTGCAGTTGACGCTTAACACCACCTGGAGACCGCTCAATGCCCATAAACTTGCAAAAGGTTGCGCTCAATGGTCAAATCCACCGCTCAACTCCTTAGAGAAAAATGCTCCCAAGACTGTAGAGGACACTATGCTCAACGCCACTAAGATGGCCCTCAACGTTGCATCAATTGATAGCAAAAGCATTTTATGTTTTTAGGTGATCTTAGGCCTAATTAGTTACTCAAATTGGCACTTTTTTCCTAGTACTTTGGTTCAATACAGTTTTAGCATATAAAAGGAAGTACCAATTCATTCAATTGAGATTTCAAATCTCCTTAATCAACACATAATCAACCATATCATTCATTCACATATATCTCCATTAAAATTAAGGAACTAAAACATATTTAAGTCTTAAATTATTATTATAAAATATTAATTAAAAGTATTTTTCAAGCTAAATTAAATTCACCTTTTCTATAAGATTGGTTAATTTTATCTTATCACTTTATTAGTAAACCTTATCATTCGTTATTAAATCAATTTGAACTATTTATAAATATTTAATTTTATCAAGAAAATGTTATCTAAATTAATTATTTAATCTCTAAAATGAAAAAATATTAATTAAAGAGAAACAACGTTGCAACTTGGCATGAGGCTAATTTCATCGGAGCGTGATATCTGAAAAGAACCCAATAAATTTCAAAATCAACTTAAAATGATTGGAGAGAATCCCAAAAAGAGCAACTGTGAGCATTAGTTGCTGAAAAGAGCTTCAGCACAACTTCAAATTTGTGTAGTTCTATAACAATTGTTTACTCAAAAAGTAAGTGCTTATGAAAAGAAAACTCAAAAAGTAAGTGTATCCTGCTTTACGATCATAAAATATTAAATTTACGAAAATTATGTGGGTGATATTTCCGAAAAAGATAATAAAAGACATTAAAAGACGTGCCATAATTTAATGAGCAATTGATGATATAAGTTTACCCTTTAATAAATGATTAATAAGATCACTCACAAAGTTAGTAAAAGGAAGAGCCATGGAGAGAAATCTAATTTCTCGGAGACGAGAAATTGCACTTGAAAAAGATATTATATAATAAATCAATTTGACGATGCATAGCAACTCGGCCATTTAAATGGAAACCCTTCGGATCATTTTAGGATCACCGTCAACTAAAACCGTTAAAATGGATTATAAATGGATTATAATCGCAAGTTAACTCGGCTCATCACGGGTTTAAGTTGGATTGGATTGAAAAAAAATTACCAATTTTATTACGAATTAAAAATGAACATGAGTTATAAATGGATTATAACGGCAAGCCAACTTGACTCATCACGGTTTAAGTCGGGTTAGATTGAAAAAAAATTACCAATTTTAGTACGAATTAAAAATGAACTTAACCTGCCAATAAATTTTAAATATTAAATTAATATATATATATATATATAATATTAAAAAAATAAGTGACAAGAATGATTTGATGTTAGATAGTAATTTATATTTTTGTGATTTTGTTTTGTATTTGGAGTTTAACATAATTTGGAATTTTATTTGGATTGTATTGAAGTTTATTTAGATTTTAATCAAAATTATAATTTAGTTTTTTTTTTAGATTGAAGAAAAAAAAATTGTGTTTTTTTTAATTAAGTGAGTCAGTGACTCAACCCGTTTAACCTGCCAACCCGTGGTGGGTCGGGTCGGGTTCTAATTTTGTTGGCTCGCTAATAAGTGAGTTGGGTTGGGTTGACCCACTAAGTGGCCAACCCGTCGCGGGCCGAGTCGGGTTGGGTCGGGTGACCCGTTTTGACAACTATACCATTAACCCATCTTCCAATGTCTAATCTAGGGATGACAACGGGTCGGGTCGGGCACAGATAGTGTCTACCCGCAACCCGACCCGCAAAAAAAAAAAATTCGTTTGCTACCCGCCTGTTTACCCGCCGGATATCCGCTTAAAAAATATTCGCGAATATTTTTAAAACCCGCGGGTATCCGTTGATACCCGATACCCGTAATTATTTTAAAAAATATATATATATTATAAAATTTTTAATATAAAATTATAAAAATAAAATATAAATTAAATTAAATTATAATTATAATTATAATTAAATTTGACATAATAAAATATACTGTTAATTTTAATTTTAATTAAATTTAACTTAATAAAATATAAATTAAATTTTAATTTTAATTTTTTGTGGGTAACGGGTACCCATAGGTACGGATAGTATGATACCCGTACCCGATCCGTTTATAAGCGGGTATTATAATACCCGCTACCCGCTACCCGCTACCTGCGGGTAATAAATACCCATGGGTAGTAATTATCCGCTGCGGATTTTATCCGCGGATATCCGCGGGCGCGGGTATTTTTGCCATCCCTAGTCTAATCCGGTTCATTTCTCACCTTTTAAGAACTTATGATCTATAATGGGATTCAATCGTAAGTGAACCTGATTTATGAATTTGAGTCGAATTGAGAAAATCCAGTTTTTTAATTATAGACAAAAAATTATTTATAGGTTAAACATGTTAAATTAGATCGAAGATGATTGACCTATAATTCATAAATGACAATAATTTATTTGTAGTTTATTATTTTTAATTAGATAAGTTGACAATTTAATTGTTTTAAATACTGTAATATCTTTGTACTACATCTAGGCGGCCTAACTTGACTACAATCATGAGATCCGCCTATATAGCCCCTTACGGACGCAAACTATGATAATGTATGTCGAACAATCAATAGTAAGCGGCCTAAGCCGCCAACTTGAGCAAATGGAACGAGAACTTGATAAACCTAAAACATGACCAACCAGGATCCTAGGGCCCTCAATAACCAAATTGTGGGACCTGGGCTTGGCCTACGCCCAACTATGGCCCAATCAAAAGCCCAACTCATGACGTGGCCAAACATAATTAATAATCTATAAATACGCATGAACCCCTACAAATTAAAGGTACGCATTCATTAATCCCTTAATCACAAGATTTGACTTTCTGAGAATTCTTAGCTGACTTGAGCGTCGGAGTCTCCTCCGCAGGTAACCCCTCCCGGGTCCAAATCGGTCCAAACCGAGACACCAGCAGATAGCACATACATGTCGGAAGAAAGCTTACTAGGGAGATTGCGGATTGAGGTAAGGTGATACTCGTGTCTGACATCTCTTATTTGTTCTCCGCAGGAACAATCTCATTTAACAATCTAAATTATTAGACAAAATATTGCATAATTAATAAAATTAAAGCATAGAACTTCAATATATAAATATCATATTACAGTTACTCCAAAATAGATAACCTGAAATATAGATACTATACGTAACATTTAATATTGAAGAGTTCTAAAAAAGAAATGAAAGGCTACATATACCAAAAATCTACACACAACTAGACAACTGCATCCCCTCCTCCTTGCATTGACTGGCCACAAAATCTTCAACTGCTCACACCAAATTGGGTGATCATTGCAAAAAGAAACAAACACCAGAAAATGAGACACATAAGAAAAGGGTAAGCTATCATAATTAAAAGATTAAATCAATTCACAATGCAATTACTTAAGTCATACACCATCAATCAATTCATTTCATATAGGTGTCTAAAGCTAAGACTCAATTAATCCGGATACAAGCATTGATATCGAACCCTTGTGTGCACTTGTGGTGTAGAGCAATAGACATTACCACACACAAGGTTAGTCCATTAATACCTTTAGTCAAGATAAAACCCCTAGGTTAGGACCTCCTGTTCCTCTTACCACATACCACATTCCTCTTTACTTGAGAATTTGAATGACTATTAGAGCGTCATGATAACTTCAAACTGGGCCCCTACATCAATACTACACTACACAATCCAATACTAATTCTCCCTAAATTAATATCAACAAATTTTGATTCATCAATCATAACTACTAAGTTATTAAAGTAAATCAGTCAACATTTTCTTAGTTTTGATCCACTCGCTTAGCGAACATGTCTTCTCGTTGGATGAAAAATACCTTTTCGAACAACGACAAATTTCTCGCCCAATGAGTGTATCATTGAGACTCTAGAGGAGAAAATATCCCTCAGTAATTTTCCTAGCGAGTAATTGCTCGTCTAGTGAATCTCAAGTCAGTGAGCCCCTAACTTAGAGTTCGTCCAACGAGTAAATGCTCGCCCAACGACTTTCAAGATAGTGATTCCCTAACTTAAAATTTGCCCAGCGAGTAATTGCTCGCCCAGCGAGTAATTGCTCGCCCAACGAGTCTCAAGTCTTTGAGTCTCAAGTCTCTGTGCCTAACCTCTGACTTAGAGTTTGCCCAACGAGTCTGGATAATTCTGTAGAATCTGATTTCTGCAAAATTTGATTTTTGTATAATTATGCATTCTCAAAGCTAGTCTAGACAACCTAAAAACCTTTATAGATGCTAGGCACAAATCAAACTTAAGTTTATCAAAAACATCAATACCAATTGACCTCAATTGCAATACTAAACCTCAACATTTCTATATGAACATAATTTAAACACTTAGATTCCATAACTTTCACATATCACAAACCATTCTACATCTCAGATACAAAAGCCAATCATAGTATAATCATACAATCTATAATTCTAACATGTTTATAACTTAAAAAATAATGAAATTAGCTTTCATTACTTGTGAGACAACTGATATAACTCAAAAAGAGTACCAAAACCTCTTTCAAAGTTATAGAGCTCACAACTCAACCTAGGAACAACATAAACATGATTAGGAACATCATTAGAACCACTGATTGGTGAAAAACACAGAGGAAGCTCAAATGACACATGCGAACTAAAATTTTCCACATGCATAGAATTCAAAACTAAACAAGAGAAAATGGCAGAAAATCAACTTACTCAATTTGAGAAATTGATCGAACAGAATTAAAGAGCTCGCACTATAAGAAAACTCCTAAATAGTAATCAATTTTAGTGACCAATAATTGTTAGTAACTATAGTGACTAATTTAAATATCAATTTACAAAACTAAAAATTATTGGTTACTAAAATAGTCACTATTATGAATAAAAAATTATAATTGATCACTAAATTGGTCTTTAAAATTAGCTATCAAGGTTTTGACTACCAAATGAATTAGTTTCTAAATTAGTCTCTAATTAATTAGTAACTAATTATTATTATTTATTCATAATAGTGACTATTTTAGTAATCAAATAATTTTTAGTTTTGTAAATTGATATCTAAATTGGCCGCTATAGTGACTAACTATTTTTTGTTTCTAAAATTGGTTTCTAATTGAGAATTTTCTTATAGTGTTGCATTAGGGATCACCGTAACGGTCTCGGATCTTCAAATAGATGAATAAAGAAGTAAGAAATCTAGAGAAGAAAGACAAAGTTCTAGAGAAAATATTTTAAAGAAATAAGGTATTTATAACTAATGAAATTCGTTTATAAGATATCTATTTATACTTTAATATTTTAATATTAAAATAATCAATTATTCACTCTTTTAAGCACTTTACAAATTCTAAATTACCTTTTTTTCTTCTAAATTCTCACAATTACTATAATATTTTATAATAATATTTAAATATTTAATTTATTTATTTATCAAATTATATAAATTAATATTTTAATTTTTAACTACTATATTTATATAAATATTACATAGTTTATAGTGTTAAAAAAATAATAAATCAAATTAATCAACTTAGTAATATTATAATAAATAAAAAATAATATCTTTAAATTAGTTAACTTACTAACTCATCATTATCTGTAATGAATCAAATTAAATTATAAATTTTTTATTTAAAGAAACAAATCAAATTGATATGACTATTTTTATCATATGTAAATAGCTTTCCATACAGTAAAATTCAATCTAAATGTTAATTGTTATTGAATAAGTAGAGAGTAATAGTAAGTTTTTCCTTGGTGGTATACGCATCTACATCATCACCAAACACCCATTCTTCACGGGAAATGAGTCACATGCAAGAGCTTTTCATGGCCAAATACAGACATCCACTTCAATAATCTATTCTCTATATTTATGTTATATATAACCTTTACAATTTAATAATTAAAAAAAAAAACATAATGCAAATTTCATATTTCATATACATAGCTCTGTTCTCAAGATGAGATGAAGAGAGAGAAATTCCAAAGCAGTAGATGACAGATGTAGATAGACGTGGACGCATGCAGAATTATTGGGCATGTGTCTCTGATTCAATCCCTTTTGTCCATTATGCACAATTCTTCATCCCCAGCTGTAACTAACTTCCCAAAACCTCTCTCTCTCTCTGGCCCCACCACCCTCTTCTCTCTCTCTCTCTTTCAAGTTTCAACTCTCACCATTTTTTCATCAACATTTCCATATACTCGCCATTTTTTCACTACTCAACCTTCCAAGCATATAGAAACAAACAAAACTCTGATGATTCGTTCACACTGAACCCCTCCAAGGATCCAGAGCTCCCCGTTTGAGTCGATAATGGTGTGGATGTTGACGACAACGATAACGGTGGCGAAGATGATGACACAGACATGGTCGACATGGACGATAAAACAGGCTTAAAAATGAACAAAGCGTGTTTCAAACCAGGACTAAAGAGCCAATCGTGCACATCCCAATACACTTCCACTCTCATCTTCTTCAGATGAATCGATTCGTTCCCTCTGAACTTCCACTGCAAGTGCTTCACGTGGATCATCACGTGCCCGTCCAATCTTATCTCCATCTCCGGCTGAACTTGAACCCCACTTGACGCCGATTCCCCTCCAATGTTGCTTTTGTTCTTGCACTCGATTGAGATCTCATGCCACCTACCCTTCTCCTCAAACTTCGCTCTTGTTGAGAACTTTCTCTTCCCAAATATGTGCTCTTTTTTCGAAACCAGAATCGGGTCGATCAGTGCCGGTCTGCACCCGGTTCTTCTGTACGCTTCTTTCCTCAAATCACCCACCAGGAGCACCACCTCTTGCTCGCACACCACCGCAACGTAGTACTCCGAGCTTGGCTCCGTCTCGCCGTTGAATTTCGCAGCCTTAAGGTCCCAGAAAACGTCAACGGCTTTGTTACCGTGTACGAGGAAGCGCTTGGAACCTTGTTTTCTCCAAAAGTACCATGGTTTGAGCTCCACCTTGCAGCTGTACTGTGCCTCCCCCTCTGGTCCTTCCACCGAGACTGAGAGGCCGTGGAGCATCAGGTTTTTGCACCATGTGATGGTGATCAAGCGGCAGTGGTCAGCAATCTTTGTTCTGTACACGGACATGTGCACGCTCTGGCCTGAACGCGTCACGGTTGTGTGATCATCGCTTGATTTCAAAGCAGAAGAGAAGCAAGCTGGAATCCCAATTGCGTCTTGCATTGTAGTTGGCGATCAACTCTTCTGATGAAACAATCTTGATGAATGAACTTTGAGAACACAATGTGAACGCTGAGTGATTCTTACATGGAAAAGTTGAAAAAGTGAAGGCAGGTAGGTATTTGGTGTGTGAAGGAGAGATCTGAGTGAGAAGAAGGTGTGTGAAAGGAAGATGGTGGCAGAAAGTGTTTTAATGGAGTTTGGAAAGAAAAATATATATTTCTGAACTGGCTGGCATATGCACTGGCAGTGAGTGAGAGTTAAAGGGAACAACCCTTTTAATATTATGCACAACTCTCAATAATCTCTCTTACCTGTTTCCTCTTCAAATTTTATTTTGCTTCCAACCTCCATAATAGTTAATTAAGAAAGAAAGAAAGAATAAACTATGGATAATAATTTTCTGGTTTTGAGTGATTTATAAAGTTTTCACATTTCATCCCAAACAATTCAAAGGAATATTACCTTTTTTAAAAGAAAATAGTGTGCGTGGGTGGTACCTATGTATTAATGTAGCTGAAATTTGTAGTTTTCGGTGATTATAGTAAATTTTTACATCATATTAATTCAATGCCATCAAATTTTCCTCAAATATTTATTTTATTTTGGAGGAGGAAGTGTTGGTAAACCGATTTCAGCGGCGTTGAACAAATTTTAAAATCAATATAGGAAAATAAAAAGATCAAGGACAAATTAAGTATATAGTTTCAAAGAGTTCACCAGCAAATTAATTTAACTTTTTGTTTAACCTAAGTGATTTTTATTAATTAGGTATATTAAAAGCGTGTACTTCTAGCTGAGTTAGAAGCAAAAATGTCGTTTTTCATCATATTAAGGACATGGCTGTTGAATTGTAATCAATTATCCTCTCTATTCATGAAAAAAGGATTTTTTTTTTCTTTTACTGTTTAAATTGAATTCTTTCCGAAGTTATCATTTTCGACTCTCATTTTCATTTTTTTTTCTTTTTAGAATCTGATCACATTCTTCAATAGTGAAAATGTTATGATAACTTTTAATCAAGTCAAACTTTAAACATAATAAGTTTTTATTCACGTAAAACTTTTTATTATTATTTTGTCATCTCAACTTATTAACCATTTACTACAATTTTGTTATATTTTTGCTTTATGTCTCTGGATTTTGAGTAAATTCATGTTTAAAGTAAGATTTTCTTTGGAATAAAAGATATTACAAGCAAGGGAAAATATTTGTCTTATACAAAAATCTTAGGATAGATGATTGAATAAGGTGGTGTGGTCACAATGTTTATAAAATATTTATAAAAGCATGTGCATTGTCTGAACTTGTTTTTAATTTTTGAGTTCAAGATGAAATTTGCATAGTTTGAAGGAATAAAATGTGTTGTTTCTTGTCACTCTTGTGTTAGATTATTTACATTTGAGATAACTTAATTCAAGTTGTTATGAAGCAAAATAACACTACAAAAAAATTTTCGATTAATGACCAATTTTAGTGATAAAAAATAATTAGTCACTATAGTGACCAATTTAGACACCGATTTATAAACTAAAAATTATTGGTAACTAAAATAGTTTCAAAAAATTATAATTTGTCTCTAAACTGATAACTAAAATAGTTTGTATTATGAATTGATCTCAAAATTGGTCACTAACATTAGCTACCTAGGTTTTCACTACCAAAAGATTTGGTCTCTAATTAAGAAATTAGTTTTTTAATTGGTCTCTAAAATATTTTTCATTTATAAAATTGATCATTATTTGATAGTTTTCTTGTAATGTATTCAATTTTAATTCATGAGCCCGCAAAAAGAAATACATGTTTGAGAAATACATGTTTGCAAAAAGAAATATAATGTTATTTATGCATGACCTTAGATTTTCCCTCAAGCAAAGATTTTCACTAAAACTAAAATAGAATAGAGATCCAAACATTACTCTCAATTATATTTTCTCTCAAGCGAAGAAAAAATAAAGCTCAAAAATCAACCTTTGTTTTCAGTCCTATTTTTACTCATGCAAAGAGTTGTACACTTAAGTAAAAATAGCATTGTAACTGAATTCCTGTTTTTCCCATATTTTTGCTCAAGCAAAAATTATTTTTCTCAAATGAGTCAATTTTTGCTTAAACTAGTTTTTTTTTTCTTTTTTTCTCTTCTTGTCTCTTTAATTAATTATATTTGAACATTTATTATAAATATAAAATGAATGTTAGTTTGCATATTTAATTAATTTGTACATTTATTTAAAGGGATTATATTATATGGAATGATTATTGAGAATTATAAGACTTGAATGAATGTGAGGTAACATCACAAATATGGGACATTATTTATTTTTTGTATTAAGTGTTGACACTTATCTGGTTGTAACAAAGATCATCATCATGTATTATTGATGATCTAAGTCATACTAAAGTCTTGTTTGTTTCTACCTATTTAATATAGCAGAAGATGGAATGCATGTGAGTCTTGTGTTTGTATCAACTGATTGGGAGGATTTGCAAAGATGAATTTGAGGAGTGTGGGAGAGAGAGAGTGAGGACAATTGGGTGGAAAGTCAACTCACTCCCAACATAATTACCATGTTGTCCTTATGCTTTGTCACTTTTTCACTTTTTGAAGATTCTTTATTTAAATTAATTCCCAAACTTTTACTTCATCTTAATATCTAAAAATCATAGTTTAATTTAATATATTTGTATCAATATTATATTTTTCAGTTTAAATATATTTCATAATAATATAATTTACACTATTTACAATTGAATTTAAATTATTTTTATATACAAGCGTAAAATGGTAATCTTTCCTTTTAGTTTCAATTAAATTATTTTTTAATCTATCACACTTATCACATTACTCACTAATTTTCATAAACTTTCCTTTCATTTTCTTTCAAATCTCACAATATTTTCCTTAATCCAAACATATATTATGTTTAGTTGTAAATTTAGGTATTGGTTTAAATAAAATGTTAGTATTTGCTGGGACATGCTTAGTATGAGTTTTCTAGAATTTGTAAGTTGATATTTCGCTTTTTGAATATGTTTTATGTATAAATTCATGTGTGGTATTTGTTTAATAATGTTTTCTTTATCATATATGTTTTTTAATTGAAAAATTTATTTTAGTAACTTATCCTTGTATGTGTTGTGTCTTACTATAATTGTACTAACATAAACAAGTATAGGTAAAACTGTAGGAGTAAGGGATTAAAATATATTTGAAGTATTTTTTTCAACATTTGTATTTACATACATATAGTTTATGTATGATTAATTTGTATATTAAAAGGCCATATAGTTTAGTTTTGTTAGGGTGTTACCAACTTAAACAAATATTTTATTTTTCATACTTTAAAAACATTTTGTAAAGCTGAAATTCTTATAACTACGATTGTTGGAATCCATAATCAAGGACAAAAGGCTGTGAAGGAAAGAAAGAAGAAAAGTAGTGGAACCACATTAGAGAAAGAAGATAATACAAGACAATATGAAGGAGAGGGAAGAGAAATATTATTATATATTAACCACACATTAAGCCATTAACGTACATAGGTATAGATCGAACAATTTGTTCTATAACAAAAAAGGAAGTACATCAATAGAAAAACAACAAGTAGAGGAAAAAGGCTAAGTGAAAAAGAAGGGCGCCGTAGCAAGAGAAGGTAGAAAGACAAAGAAAATAGCAAGACAAGTTGGGAATAAATATTTCACATTCACAGCTTAGAGTGGAGATTTTGAAAGGATTGAGGAGGTAGAGACTTGGTAAGTATATTTGTTTCTTAGTTGTTGGACATAATGGGAAGAAGCTTGAGAAGGCCAACATTAAGCTTTTTCTCAAACTATGTGGCAATTGATCTCGATATACTTGGTACATTGGTGGAAGACTTTATTTAAGGCTATTTGGATGGCAAAATTATTGTCGCAATAGAGAAGCACCAGACTATGGAAAGAGATCTTGAAGTCTTGGAGAAGATATGTGAGCCACTAAAGCTCAAATGTGGTGGAGGTGAGGGCACAACATTCTACTTTAGAAGAACTTCTGGAAATAATTTGCTACTTCTTCGACTTCCAAGAGACAAGGGAATTTCCAAGGTAGATGGAGAAGCCAATGATGCATTTTCTGGTTTGTGGAGATGTAGCCCAATCTGAGTCGTTATATGCTTTGAGTTGTAAACTATTGTTGTTGTGGAAAAAACACCATTCCTAAGGGAACCTTTGAGATACTGAAGAATATGATTCATTATTTGTTAATGTAGATCAATAGGATGTGAGACAAATTGACTAAGGTAGTTGACAAAGAAAGTGATGCCAGAATGTGTGTTGGTCAAATAAATGAGTCTTCCAATGAGATGACAATAGAAGGAAGAATCATGAAATTCAAAGATTAAGCAGTGCCAAGGTTTTTCGTGTGGAATGAAGGATCCATAGGAGTATATGTTGGGGCACAATTAAGTATGCCAACTTCTTGTAACCAATCAAGTGTATATTTTCTTTGGCTGAGGTGAATGCCCGTTTTGATGCATGCAACTTCGAGGCCAAGGAAGTAAGTGAGATCACCTAATATTTTGATGCAAAAGTGTTGATGCAAGAGTAGAATAATAAAGTGATTATTTTCATGTTTCAAGAACAAGGAACGATCATTAGAAGGGTACTTAGTTTGTAAAAATTTCAAAACGTTCATTAGACGGATGTCCCAATCTTGAGTGTCAAATGTTGATGTTATTAACAATACAATTGGAAGTAGGGTTGTCATGAAATTTAACATCATCCAAGACATATGAACCAAATTTCAATCTAGCTAAACCAATCTTCCTTTTGGTCTTGGTATCCTATATGACACATTTGTCAAGGGAAAAAGTTAGATTGCATAGCAATGATAAAATCAGTAAGATTATAGATGTTACAGGTCCAAGTAGAGGGAAAAACTTTAGGAAGAGAGATAAAGTGGATGTTACAAGTAGGATTATGGTGTGACATGATTGAGCCATCTTGGTTTATTTATGCATGAGAGTTGTTGATGTTTGAGTGTTTAAAAAGACCAGCTAGAATATGATATTTTTGTGGATAGATTTTGATATCTATGGCTTCACCAAGGGTATGATCTTTTGTAACCAATGTGAAACTTGTGGCCTGGCGAATATCCATGCTTTTTATAGCAGATATCTATGGTGTGTCCTATTTGTCCATTAAAATTTTTTGGTGTTTTGTCCTTTAGATCCTTTTCTTTCTAAGTTGGGATAACCATGTTTTCGGTAGCATACTGATTTGGTATGCCCAAGTCTACCACAATATGTGCAGTTGTTCAAAGCAGTGGCATTAATTATAGGAGCCATAAAACCTGAACTAATAGAAATGGTATAGATATCTTGATTGTTGCTTCTGACATTGGCAGTGAGGTGATTGCTTGAAAGTTGTCTCTCCATCTGAACCACGAGAGAGAATATTTTGTTGATCGATGATATGGGTCCATGAGTAAGACATGAGACTTGATATTGCTAAATTGATTGTTTAGGCCACGTAAGAACTGCATGGCTTGGTCTTCTCTCTTTCTTTGGTTGATGGTGGATGAAACATTGGAAGAACACTTAGTCTTGTAAACACATGTAGGTTATAGTCTGAAGTTGTCAAACTTATCCCATATTATCCTCAATCTTGTGAAGTACTATGAGATAATAAGGTCTCTTTGACTCAAAGTAGCAGCCTTCATCTATAGATCAAAAATTTGAGAACAACTGCTTTAAGAAAAATGACTCTTTAAATCATTCTAAATGTCAAGAGCATTTTCCATCCAAATCATGCTTTAGCGGATAGAAGTGGAAACCAAATGGACCAACCAAGATGTAACCATGTTGTTGCATCTTTTCTATGAAGAAAGGTAAGATTTTTCTTGTTAGGTAGAGGAGTAGTTCCTAGAATGAATTCAATCTTGTTCTTGGTGTTTTCATTAAAAATAGGCGAGACTAGAGGGATGGTTGGGTTTTCATTAGGGTGTAAGTACAAGAAGTTGTGCATGGTTTGTTCCTCGACCATCCTGAAAAGAAGAAAAAGAAAGACAAAAGCTAAGCAAGAAAAGGAATGAGAGTGAGAGTAGCGCAATAGAGCTCTTAAAAAATGAGTTCTATATAGGAAAGAGTTGTATAGGAAAGAAAGAAGAAAATTAGTAAGCCACAATAGAGAAAGAAGATAATACAATATAATGTGAAGGAAAAGGGAAGAGAAATATTGTTGGCACAAGCAAGCTTGAAGCAAAGAATTGATAAAGCTTTGTGCATGAAGATTATAAGTGTTTGATGAAGATTGATGAAGATCCACTTGAAGATTAAGTTTTAGTGTGTTAAATCTAAAAATAGAATGTTAAATGTAATGTTTTGTTGTTATATCATGTTGGTAGGTTATATGACATAGGTTAGATGTCTTGTGTGCCTTAGTGTGTCTCTTTTAATCTGTTAAAATGGGTTTTAATAGGTTAAAATGCTTGTAGTATATAATTTCTGGTATGAATGCATTCAGTCAATTAAATTATTTTTCAATCGACTGATTTCACTTAACTTAAGTGAAATTAGTTGGCTGTACAGAAAATTATATCGACTGTTTTCACTTAAACAAAACTATATATGTTGTGTTTTCGAGAGCAAAGGTGCGAATATGAGTTTTTGAGCACGAAACTATCATTCTTCTCAAGAAAACTCTCTCTCTGCAATACACAAATTCAACTCGTGGTTTGAAGATCTTGGTTGATCTTGGAGGCATTTTAGCTTGTAAGTAGTTTGAAGAACACATGTATGGTTGGCTAGGGATAACCACCATCAAGTTTGGACGTTCTTGTGCCTCTGGTTGGTTTGCCTGATGTGATTTCAGGTCTGTAAGTGTGATTCTTGCAGGGTGTGTGTCTAGATTTTTGTGTGAGTCAAAAATCTTATGTGTTTCTTTGTTCAAAAGTGTAATCTTGGTGTGTGATTTGTAAAACTTTTGAATATAGTGGAACTAGGCTCAAGTTGTCCTGGTAAACTGAATGTAGCTCTATGATTGAGTGAATCAGTATAAAAACAACTGTGCAATTCTCTCTCTCATCTCACTCACTTTGAATCTCTTTAAAAACTCAAGAAAATCAAGCAATTCGTTCTTTGGTGTGATTTAATGCGTTCTTGTGTAATATGAGGTTGTATACTTGTTAAAAATATTGATTGGAACAAGTCTTGTATGTAAAAAATTGTTGTTTGAGTTGAATTTGCTAATTCTGCATTCTACATAAATCTCCAGTATTTTAGCCAACTGATTTGTCTTTTTAATCAATTGTTTCATAGCTAAAGAACAAATTAGTCTGCTATTTTATTGTTTTAATTGATTGAAAGTGTAATGGTTTGTTGCTTTTACATCCTAACTTTCCAGTCTATTTGATTCAATTGAAAAGAGGTTTAAGCTTTCCAAAAAATTTTACAAAACCAATTCAAACCCTCCCCCTTCTTGACTTAAATCACCATTTCAAAACTAACATATTATTATTAACCACACATTAAGCCACTAATACAAGGGTATATATAGAACATTTTGTTTTATAGCAAAAAAAAAAAGGAAGTACATCAACAGAAAAGCAGAAAAGCAGAAAAGCAACAAATAGAGGAGAAAGGCTAAGCGAAAAAAGAGAGGCATCACAACGAGAAAAGGCAAAAAGACAAAGAAGAGAACATGATTGACAACTTTATCATTTCTATATCGTTAACTCAAATTCAATTTTCTTTTCTTTTCAAATATTTTAGCGGAAAGAAAACTTAACTTGCAACTTATTTTCCTTTTCTTTTAGCTCAATTTAAATAGTTAAACATTTTGTTCATTCTATTTTTATCTCTTTATTTCTTTATATTTTACTTATTATCTTCTAACATAAATGGTATGTGGTTGACTTTCCAAAATATTTCCATTTTTTCATTTGAAAATATTTAAACTATTTACCTTTTTGTTTATTGGGAAATTGTTCAAATCATTTTTTCACATTGTACTAGCGAATTTTTAATGTTTATATTATATTTTAAATTAATTATTCACATATATTGACATATTTAATGATTTAAAATATATTTTTATATGTTTAAAAACAAACAAAGAAATACTTAATATATAAGAAGTGATATTTTTATATCTATTCTTTTTATTTATTCAAACCTCCTTATGTTAAAAGTAAATATTTATACACAGTACCATCTTCCTCTAAACTTTTGACAAGAGTTTCCCATCTAATAATATCACACATTTGGTTAGAAATAAAATTAAGAAAATAATCTACATGTGAAATTCGTGAGAAAGATTTTACAATAAAAAATAGTTCTAAAACAATAAGAGATCCGAGTGTTATGACATTATTCATAATTTCTTTCAAAAGAATATAAAGAAAATTTAAATGTAATTTTCAATAAAATATTCTTAACTGTTTATGTACTATTATTGTAACTTTAGTAAACCGGTATCTTAACTTATTTTAGAATATTATTTATTTTGTCATTATAAATATTGAAAACCAGTGATGGTAAAGACCCTCCAATAATGTAATTAGTTGAATAATTTCATGATGATTTCCATCACATAAATCTTAATCATGAGAATCAATCATACGTCATTTCTTGTCTCTCCTTTATAATGAATAATACACATGAATTTTATAACATCCAAAACCTATAATTTGGATGTCTTAATTACATTATTTTTGTAAAATAATATTTTTATATATTTCTATTATATTTTATAAGCATAAAATATTAAACTCTTAATTAAAAGAATTAAAAAATTAAAAAAAAGGAAAAAGATAAGTCTTCATAACCTGAAGGACTCGTACTTTTTTTTTACAAACAAACAATTTCAATTGAGGACTAAATTGTAAATTAAAGTTTAAATGGAAAGAAGAGAAAAAAGAACCGTAAATGGGTGAAGAGTATTCATTTTCTAGAAGTTAATTTGATGATGTCTGTGACAAAGATAACACAATTATACATAAAGAGATAATCAGGTTGCATGAAGTTCTTTCTAGTATGGTGTTAGATAGGAATCCAATGTTCATTTCTAGATTCTGACAGACCCTATAATTAAGATGCTTTGAGTAGCAAGTTGATGATGAGTTTTACTTATCATCCTAAAAAAAGATGGACAATCTAAGAGAACGATTCAGTCATTAGAGACATGCTTAGAACATGTGTGTTGGATCACCTTGGAGGTTGGGATGATGTGTTGCCTTTGGTGGAGTTCACATAACTACCAGGTAAGTATTAATATGACACCCTACGAGACTTTGTATGGCAGGAGATGTAGAACCACTTTGTCCTGGTACCAAGATGGAGAGATAGGAGTCTGAGTTGTTCCAGTATATCACAAAAAAGGTGAAGAGGATACATGAAAGGATGAAGGCTTCGTAGAGTCAACGGAAATCTTATGATAATCAAAGAAGAAGGCATTTTTGCTAGTTTTGATTATTTTAATTGTTGATATTATTGATTTTCCAAAGACTGTAGTTATACTTTTGGATAATTGTAATAACATTTTATTAGATTATTGATTATCTGTCTTGATTATTAATTCTGTGATATATTATTTTTGTAGTATTATTCTATTAAAATTGGATGTTACACATAACTTTCATCTAAAATCCCTTCATTCCTTATCATCTTTCCCTTAATTCAAACAACCTCACCTCGATCTCGTTTTTCCCTCAAATCCACTCCCCTAAATCCATCTTCAAATCCAAACTCACCCTAATTATGTGTTTGCCTAGGGTGAAATATTGTTTATGTAGAAAAATTTACAAGTGTTGAGCTTGTTTGTTTTGAGAGAAGTGTAGAAAAATGGGAGTGGAAATTTACAAGTAACCTTATCCTCTTTCACCCGCAAATGTGAGGAGATCACAAAGGAAATCCACGTCACATTTATGGTCTTACTTATATATCATTATTATTATTTAACCTATTCATGAATTTACTTTTTCACTTTTAGAGCCTCATGCATGTAGGGTTGATTTCCTAAAGTTTGAATGAATGAGAAAGTAATTAAGGGGGAAGAATCGATCTGGTGAAGGATAAGTGATTTGTCTCCTTTTGAATGGATAAAATCTATTCTTGTAGACATGGAAGGTTATTCTCACACTTTTTTAGCCTACCAATTACCATTTCATTTTATTTTATTTTATTGCTTCTGTAGTTTGTAATTGAAGTTTTTTGTTATGATGATACTTTCAATAATAATAATAAAATTTTCATTTTAATATAATCAATACTAATTATATTTTATTTTAAATTATTTTTATGATTAAGGGCAAAATACTAATATTTTATTTTTATCAATTAAAATATATTTTTTAATCTATCAAACTTATCACATCCCTTAGTAACTTTCATCTAAAATTTTTTCATTTCTTACCATCTTTTTCTTATTCCAAACAATTTCACATTCACCTCCTTTACTTCCCAAATCCACTTGAATCCGTTCCTCCAAATCCAAACACACCTTAAATCTGATCCTCCAAATCCAAACAAACCCTAAGTGTAAATTTTAGTTAAAGAAAGTAAAACTTGTGACACATAATTTTTTTCAAAGAAGAAGATGCAATGGACTCAACTAAAATAAAAGTAGTTCTACAAGGAAAGGTCTTGTAATACCTTAAATCCGTAATATTTTTTTTATTCAACTTAATAATGTGAATGATTCATTAAAAAACTTTCTAAAAATATTCATGTATTTAACTCCAACTCACTGTGTATAAGAAAGATCATATGAATAAAAAAAATATGAAAATATTTTTTCTAAGAAGAAAAAATTAATTACTTTTCTATGTTAGCATTATCCAATCCTACCCCCACACTTTGTTTTTTAGGTTTTGCAAGCGTATTTAATTTTTTATACTTCATCATCTCAAATTTTTCCTTAACTTTCAACATACTAAATCCTAGCACGCATATTGTAGTTATTGTCTCCTTGTCAAAGTTATGTTTTATTGTAATCCGTCCTTATAATTTTCACAATGATACTTGTTTATGTCCTTAAAAAGTAATTCTTACCTTTAGTATTTTTTTTTTGATGTGATTGGTCATGAAATTTCAAAGAACATTTTATTTGTTTTGTTGAAATCCTCTTCCCCTAACTTTTATTTTTTTCTTGGTCTTGTTTAGCTTATATCGCAACCGAAATCACAACGAGACGATGAACCAAAAATAAAATTTGTAAAAACAGAGTTTGAAGTTGCCACCATAGTTTATTCTGGAAAACTACAAAAAAAAAAACTAAAAAGATAAGACAAGGTATGCTAAAAAACCAGATTTTTGGTTCAGAATTCGGTTACACATGAGGAAAATATTTGCACCCCACAAAATTTTTCCTATGACGGTACCTTTAATTAAATGTAAAAAAGTTATGTGGTTTTTTTAAAATATTTATTTTCCCCGAAAATAAATGAATTTACAAAAGAAACCAAAATATGTTTTTAGCTTTTTGGGCTCGACGAGGATTAATCCTCGCTCCTACGTATTTCCATGTGAATGAAGAATCAGGGTTACACAGTTCTTTATGAAAAACTATTTGAGAAACTTTTTGATTTGATTTTTTATAATTTTGAAAACCTTTTTTTATATTTGTTTTTGGAAATTTGAATTTTTTGGAAATAGTTGTCATGTGTCGCGAACGGCCAGACAGACACAAAAATTAAACAAAAAAAACTATCTTTTTTTATCTTTAGTTCTTTATATTTTTTTTTATTTTTTAGAAAAATAAATTTTAAAAATTGGTGTCACGCAGCGCAAGCGGCCAAATAGACACTAAAAGAGATGAAAAAAAATATTTGTTTATGATTAAAAAATATATAATAAAAAATGAAAAAAATAAATCAAAAGAATTAGAAATTGACAATGACGTACCTTCAAAACTTTTCGATATATGTTCTATTCTATATCAATCTCACCCTCTCGTTTTCCCAAAAAGGTAAAAAAGAGGTGTGTCTATGTGGGTGGTAATGGTAGAGAAGAGGAAGTGTAGCGAATATTTTCTTTCGATTTTCTACCTCCTTCAATATGTCTTTTTTTTTAAAGAGAGATAAAAAATGAGGTGTGTATGTGGAAGTGGTGATGGGAAAGAATTAGAGAAGTTTAGAGAATATTTTTTTTTCCGATCCTTTTTCATGTGACTAACTGTCTATTTATATCCAAAAATTATTGCAATATCAATGCAATCCTAGCCTTAATGTAATGAACAATACAAGGAATAAATTGGTCATAATATCAACACATTATGGGTATCAAAATCGCAATAAATCAGAGCACAAAATCGATCATGATAAGTAATATTAATTCTAACCATTAACAAATCAGAACACAAAATCAAACCCAATTAGTAATATCGATTATAACCATTTGAAGAAATATTTCTTCTAATTATCAGAACCATATTACTAATTTCTCTTTTAGGAACAAAGGGTAGAAAGTATGTTGAGTTGTTGGGCTCCTGAGGAATGCGATCATTAATAACAAAATGGATTCTTCCTTTTTATTTTCTTTTTTCTAAAATTAAAGTTTAAAAATCTTTGAAGAAAATTTTGTTCCACCTTATTTTTTACCACTAACTAAAAACATTTTTTTTTTAAATAAATTTATTTGTCTGCATGAAATTGGATGTTGAGAGCTTGCTTTCAATTGTTGCATTAGTTACATTTGACATGCAACCTATGACAAGTTATAGAATGAAGGCACAACTAAAAAATGAAAGACTTTATCGAAAACATTGATTTACTTAAGTTGCCTTCTTTGAGCTTTTGTGATAATGGTCGTTATATTTCTAAACCTATTAGAAGTCTTGCAAGTATTATAAGAGAAGCAATACAAAATATAAAAATAAAAACAATTAATTAATATTTTAACAAAGAGAAAGGAAGATATCAAATCCATATTCACACCTATAGATTGATTATTAATGTAAAAATGATGTTAATTAATAATTATTGTGAAGCCTGCTTTCAAATATATTGACTTGCTAGCTAATCGTAAGACAAAGGCACCTCATAGTTATAGTGAGATTTGTTGATGTTGCGCCTCAAATATGCAACGTTTGTGTCATATAATGTCTTAATCAATTGTGCGATTAATATATTATAATAATTCGATTATGATATAGTTTAGAAGTATTTCTTCAAACGTGGAATTATAATCGTTTGACTTCTAGAATTTTGCAAATTAAAGAACTGGTGTTTATCTTTGATAGACATATGGCATCTAACCATTGTTTTGAAAGCATAATTGAATGAACTTAAAACATAATTATAATTTATTCTTTAATTCCTTGTTCTATGTTGCTTTAATATATAAACATGCATATAGTGGGCATGAAATCTTGATATGCCACATCCTCATTTCCCTCTCAAATATGTTCCAATTAATTAACCCTTCTACTAATTAACTACAACATTTTTCCTTACCAACTTCCTTAACATGATATAATTTTATATTATGACGCAATAATCCTAGAATTAATCAAGGTGAAGTTGGAAAAGTTGTTAAAAATTATGACAAAGTTAGATACTTGATCCCTCTTTCTTTCTTTCTTTATATATATATATATAGACACACACACACGGAGCTTTGAAACAAAAGGCATACTGAAATAAACAATATTACCTCTTCAAATATGTAAATGAAACTAATGAGTTAGTGAAAACTAAAAATTAAGAAACAAAATGGTAAAAAAGCACAACTTAAATTTAATTGAAAAAAAAAGAAAATAAGAAAAACAACACAAGATTAATTATAAACAAAATTTGTATTGTGATGTGAATTAATTGTGAGAAAAACATTTTTACTCATTGCATACAACAACTAAGAGGTAATTAAAGTTCAACACACGTGGTAAAAGTAAAATTATAACATAATGATAAAATTAAGCATTTTTTAAGTCTTTTTGGCTGTGTTGCAAGTGTAAGGTATCCATTGATTTTATTAATATCTAATATCTATTAAATAAAATTCTAACTCACTTTTAGTACAATATTGTAAATTCAACATTGATTAAGAAATTACCTAAAAATATGATTATAAATATATTTGAATGAACGCTTTATTGATATATAATTATAGGTTATTATATAGTCATTTTGAAAATATTATAATTATTTTTATTTTTTAATGATAAAAAAATTAGTTATTTAGATTAATTACATTATATATGAGATAATAAACTTAACATGATTATTGAACTAAGATGGAAGAAGTACTAGATGTATAATATAAAAAATATATATATCAATGGAGATATCTTATGGTGTATAATGAATGGTATGATAGGAAAATAATTATAAAATGTAATAATATAACTTACTTTAAAAATTAAAGCGTAATTGAATGATCCCTCACTTAGTTGATATATATTTCTTTTTTTGGGTGAAATGGCTATGAAAAGGTAATGCAATTATATATGAAATGTGTTACTGGCAACAGCCCAATAAGTAAGAGGTCAGAACTGCTCCTGCTGCTGCTCCAGGCCCACCAAATTCAGAAACAGAAAATGGGTTCCAGCCAAATTAGGATCTCCCCAAAGATAAAAGGCCATGTTTGGGACCACTGTTATGGGCCACATCTCAGAAGATTCTTTTCACGCCCCACACTTCTCAGTCTTCCACCAATATATGCCTTTTCGCTAAGGGACAAGTGATGCTTCAATCAATTTTTCATAATAGTACTACTTCAACAAACTTCTCCTTTCCACTAATTCTCTCAATTACAATTCCACCCACACATCCATTGATTACCAACCATAACACTGTCAAATCTTAACTAATAATTAGTTATTTAGCCAAAATAATAATTTGAATGTTTAATTCTTATATTTTGAGAATGTTTTATTGAGGTTTGTTTTTTTTTATGTTCGGTTGTATAACTTTTTTGTTAGAAATTCAAGTGTGAGTTTATTTAAATCTCACGTTGCATAAAAATTATAAAGTTAAACATCATATAATGTAGAAGACTCATAAACCAATGACCTTAAGATTTTGGGTTAGAAGCGGTGGCCAGCTCGACCCGTTTTGGCCCAGTCCGTATATGGCCCGTCAAACAACCTGCCAAACAAAAACAGGCCAATAATCATAACTCGTCCCGTATAGGATGGACTAACGAGTCGAGCTTGGCTAGTCTGTCCAATTTTTTTTCTTTTTTTTTTAATTTTTTAAAAGATTTTTAATTTGTTTTCAAATTTTTCAGATTTTTTATTTTTTAAATTTGTTTATATGTACATATAAATTATTATTAAAGTCATATTTAATCAAATGAAATGTTTTTTACACTTTTGACCAAAAAATTATTAGGAATCCAAGTGTCCCCTATATTAAATGGGCTTAAGTATCAATGTTATTCTATCACTATAGTGAATCTTCCTTCTCAAAAGACCCATCAATTTTCCAAAATAAAGGCATTATTTGGTGTACCCAATTAAACATATAAACATATGGAAACTACTAGAACAATAGGATCAAATTGGAACATTTTAATTGATATACTTTTAAGTATTAATACTTATGTTATTGAATATATTTTTAATCTAATAGTAAATTCTTATTTCTTAAATTAGTATTGAGATCAATATTAAGTTTGATTTTTCAATGTGACAATCATACAAAACAATGAAAGTTTTAGGACTTTCATGATCTTGACTGTAAGTTATATCAATTCTATAATAAATAAAATGTTACATTACATTTGAATAATGATGTTTAATTATTAAACTTTTAACTAATAATATTCAAATAATAATATTTACGCTCTTAAACTATTAACTATTAGTATCTATTTCCTGATTATTAATTACAAATTTTAATCTATGACCATAGATCTTTCAAATAAAAATTGAATTATTCATACCCTCATTTAGTGATGAAGCTCTTTGCGTCAAAATGGAGAAGAGGAGCTCCATGGATGGCAGCGGATGCATCTAGATGAAGGAGATGGAGACAAGCTTGAAGGCTCTTGTAGCTATGGAGTAATATGGTGAAGATGAAGTCTAGGAAAAAAGACTATCTTAAGGAAGGGGGCTAGAGGAGCTAAGGTAGGAAGCTAATGTAGCATTTGACTCTTGAGGTAATAGTGTGGACTGCTCTAAACATCAAGTCTATTACCAAGCAAAAGTAACCCAATACAAGTGGAAGGAGGCCCAATTTATAGTAGGATGGCCGACCTTAATGGAATGCATATACAAAACCAAATGAAATGGAAATGTAGGTTGGAGAGAAAGCTTAATCTATGGTCGTGTGATGCAAAGGAGTGAGGGATCAAGAGCCATGTGGCAAGTCATACTCTCCATGCTTGCACCATGAGGAAAAGACGCGCTCGAAGCTTGCCTCTCAAGTAACTCTCGACCAAGCTTCTAATTGAGCTTGAATTAGCCCAATTTGAAGGTTAAACAACAATGTAGTTTGACATTTTATTCTACAAAGCATGATGTAACATCTCAAAATTTATGCCACAATGTTTTCAGTATGAAAAAAAAAATGGTTAAATAGTTATAATAATTTTTTTTCCAATCATAAATATATATATATATATATATATATATATATATATATATATATAATTGTACGTATATATATATGTACATATATGTACGTAATATTTAAACATATATATATATATTATGTAATATCATAATATTATAAATGTTATATATATATATATATATTATTTAATATCATAATATTATAAATGTTATAAATAAGAATATATGTACGTAACATATGTACGTAATATATTTGACTATGAATACGTAATCTTCAAACGTGTATATATATATATATATATATATATATATATATATATATATATATATATATATATATATATATATATATATTTCTTACGGGACCAAAGGTTGTAATTCACAAATCACTTGAGGACTTCGGACGGCTGATCTCAGTTGTTCTTCTGTTGCTACAAAGGGATTCCAGGGGCGGAGCAGGGGACCTGCAAAAGACACTCTGATGCCTAAGTCAACACTGGTGATGTCAGAGTATCAGAATAATTTAATGCGTAATCAATGCATGGAACAGTGTGCTATTTATACATTTTTACCTGTGGGTCCTACCTGGAATGGGCTTTTCTGGCCCAACATTCCCCTTTTTGGCTATTCTTGGATCCAGTGTTTAGAAGGGAAATTACTAAGGGATCCTTCAGGGGTTGACGGTATTTGGTACTTGGTCATGAGGATCTCTGTGGATGGGTGGTTTCATGTTGTTGGCCGGAATGGTTACGTTACAAATCTGGGCTGTCTCGTGGAAGGGTACTTGCAATGTGGGGTAGGCGGTCAGTAACGCGGGGTAGGCGGCCACCAGGGTGCCGCCAAGGACCACGTAGTTTGTGAGATTGCCTTCTATGAGTATGCGATCCCCGATCTTGCTGAGGGTCGTGCTCCTTAGGGAGGGTGTTTGGTGTGACGTATGCGACTGGTGGGACCTGGGTCGAATAAGCGGCTGAGACTTTGCTGGGGGCCGCATACCAGGGGTTGGGATCTATCATAGCGGACGGTGATGTGGGTGGTTATCAGCCTTGTTGGGTGCTTTATGAACCCCTGGGGGGGGGGGGGGGGGGCTCTGTTAAGGTAAGCGGTTGGCGGGTGTGTCTGGTGTCGCTTACCTAGGTATGGTTGGGACATCAGTCTCCCAGTCTTGAGGAGATAGCGACGTAAAGACTTATCGGGGTTGTCTTTATTTGCAATTTTCATTTGCGGGTTAAGGTCGCGTACCCTATGTGTATACCAGCCTCCCAGTCTTGAGGAAACGAAGTGATGTAAAAACTTATTGGATGGCGGTGGGGGGTGCTTGTTGTGGATGGGCCGCTATGTATGTGCTGGCTTTGGTGAATTTTAAGGTTAAGTATGAGTTCGTAGGTGGCTGTCAGAAGGTGCTACTGGGGTGTCAGGATGCATTGAATTGATGTGACGTTTGGGTTGCACTGTTCTACGTCAGGGTGCGTTTTTCGAAGGGGTTTGGGCCTTGGGCTTGCACTGTTTCGCGTGGGATGTGAAAGGGTGCAAGGTTGGTATTTAAGGCTCGTGGTTGGTGGTTGGTTCATACTTGCGTTGTGTGCCTTGAATTCGCTAAGAGAGATAGCGACTAGGGATTAAGGATATTCGTGTGTAGTGACCGTGTTGTTTCTTGTGAAGGTATGTCGTCCTCTTCTCATGGTTCTAATTCCGGGGAGTCTGACGCGAGTTGTGGAGAATTAAGGTTGGAGTTTACCAATAGTTCGTCTGAGTCGCTGCGCGTTGTGGTGGAAAGGGAAGTGCGTAAGGATCCGCCTGGTGAGCACGCCGAGTCCTTATGGCCGAAGCGGGACGGGTACGGTTGGGTGGCCGAAGGTCTGAGGAATTGTTATTCGAAGTATAGGTGGTCTCGGCTGCTTAGATCTTGGTTGAATAACATATATCTTTTTGAGAGGGGTTTTGATCTGGACACGATGAGGGTGGAGCGGGTGAGTGCCGTGGAGTGTGTATGTCATGGCAGAGAGGGGCGACTGCTGACTTCTTTTACGTGTACTCATGCATTTTTGTGAAGTTGCACGTTCAACTTCCGTTTGAAAACTTCACGATGGGTGTCCTCAGGTTATTGAACGTGGCGCCTACCCAGTTGCATCTGAATAACTGGGGTAGTTTGCAAGCGTTCAGATTGCTGTGTAGGGCACTTTTGTTGGAGCCGACTGCCAAGAGCTTTTTGTACTTTTATGTGACGAGGCTGAGGGATCCGTGTAGTTGGGTGTCACTTGTGGGTAGACCGAAGAGTTGCGTGTTGGATGGGTTCACGGAATCTTTCAAGAATTTTAAAGATGGGTTCTTCCGTGTGAGTATGGAGGCGGGGAATCAGCCGTGGTATTTGGATGAGGGGGGTGCGGCGAGGTTCCCGTTGTATTGGACAAATTCGCCCACCAAGTGGGAGTTGATGTCTAAGGATACGTTGGATGTAGCAAGTAGGCGGGTTGTAGAAGCTTTGGAGAGATTGCCGCCTAGGGCCCCTGGGAAGTGGATAGTTTGTTGCTATTTGACTGATGATCCGGGGCGGGATGTTTGTGGTATGTTTTCTTGTAGCTGTACGGGTTCGCGCGTTGGACTAATCTGAATGTGTTGCTTTTTTGCAGGTTGGATGGCTCATTATGCTAAGAAAGTGGGGGCTTCAGAAGATCTGTTTGCTAAAATCAGGGATCAGCTGGCGGCTTCTTCGAAGGGGGAGGGTTCTTCAAAGGCGCCCGCTTTGGATGGTCCCGTGGTGGAGATGGTTCGTCCTGCTGCGAAAAGGCTGGCTGTGTCGAAGCTGAAGGGGGTTGGAAAGGATAGGAAAAGGTTGAGGGCTCTTGCCAAGACTGGGGGAGTTGCGCCTGGTGGATCTAACAACCCGGACTTGGGTGGTTTTGAGAAGGCAAAGGTTCAGATGAGGAAGGGGGTGGAGATTAAGTTGACAGATCCGAAGGTTCAATTGTTGAGGCCGCCGATCCTGGATTGATTATGAGGGCCTGAAATGAGTATATGTCACGTGGACTTGTATTGGGGCACCGATTGTCGGCGATGATGCAGGAAGAGATCGCTGCTGGTGACAGGAAGAAACTGGCTGATGAGCTGGCTACGTTGAAGGTGCAGGTAGAGCGTGATCAGCGCAACTGGGATGACGAGAAGAAAAAGTTGGAGGCCGAAGTGAAGAAGTTGAAGGTTGGGGTGTTGGTTGCGGAGAAGAAATTGAAGTTAAAGCAAGTGGAGGTGGGCGAGTTGCAGGCGAGGAGGAAAGCAGAGTCTGAGGAGGCAGCTGATGAGATTAGCGGTTTATAGCAGGCTGTGTACACGGAATATGTGAAGGGTTTTGAGAAGGCATTGAGGCAGGCTGCGTTTTTGTATAAAGAGGTCTTTGTCACTGACTGCCGCTTCAACATGAATTTGGATATCTATGATAATAAGATGTTGGACGTGGCGGAGATTAGCAAGTTGAAAGTGCTGGTCGAGGAGGGGGAGGCCGCAAGGGATGAGGAGGGGACTTTGGTGACGACTCCAATGAACGTTGGTGATGACCGTGTATCTAACGAGGAAGGTGTGGAGGAAGAGGCCGAGGCCGAGGCTGTTGATGGGGAGAACGACGTAGCTGAGGAGTAGGTAGTTAGCGTAGTTTCTTTGGGGCGAGGACGCTGAGATCTTTATGTTTAATGTTTGTAATGTGGTTGTGGGAGTTTGTGGTCAAGAGAACCTTTATTTTGATTTGTTGTTGACTGGGTACTTTTTTGTTGTGTAAATTCGAGAGGGTCGTTATGTATTAGCTTGTATGGTGGTAACTTGATTTGGAAATGAATATTAAAAGCTTGTTTGTTCATATTTGCTTTCATTCGTTATATCGCGATATTTTTTTCTCAGTTGAGGTTTATTCATTCGCGTATGCGTGTGGTTGGTTTCAACGTGCCGTGATTTGTTTAATTGTGTTGTGTGATGTGCCTAAGTTAACATATCTCGTTTTGGTGTTGTTATACGGTTTCTTGTAGTGTATTGTCATTCAGCGTTTTTAGAGTAGTGGTTGAGGATACTTATTTTGGTTTCACCAGCGACACTTAGAGTAATGGCTGGGAATGTAGATTTTAGTTTCGACTAGCGACACTTAGGTTAGTGGCTAGGAATTTAATTGATTTCGACCAGCGGCACTTAGAGTAGTGGCTGGGAGTGTTAGTCTTAATTTTGACCAGCGGCACTTAGAGTAGTGGCTGGGAGTGTTAGTCTTAATTTCGACCAGCGGCTCTTAGAGTAGTGGCTGGGTGGGAGTTGCGATAGACGAGATTTTGAGTAATGGATTCCTTGTAATATATTGGTGGGTGGATGCCTCATTAAAACCTTCCTGGCCAAAACCCTCCTTAGGGAAAAAATGCCAGGGTAGGAAAGAGTACATCCATTTACAAGTAATGTTTAGCTAAAATAAAATTTTAGATGGGAAATGTTCCAAGTGTTGGGCAGCGACTCCCCAGAAAGCTTCTCCAGACGATATGCTCCCTTGCTGACGTCTTTTAGTATACGGAATGGGCCCTCCCAGTTTGGTGAAAATTTGCCTTCGTGTTTCCGTGCTTTACTGGCCATCCTTCAGACTAGGTCTCCCTTGTGGAGAGAGCGCGGCTTGAGCTTGGAGTTGTATCTTCTGGCGGCTCTTAGTTTGGTCGCAAGGTCTTGGATGCGTGCTTTTTCTCGTGCTTCATATAGGAGGTCGAGATGGGTATTCATGTAGTCGTCGTTGGATTGTGGGTTGTGGCGCCGCTGACGTAGGGATGGTTGTCTGATTTCTACGGGAATCACGACATCGGTTCCGTAGACAAGGGTGTATGGTGCATCGTGGGTTGACGATTGGGGCGTGCATCTATATGTCCAAAATATTTCGAGAAGCTCGTTTGACCATTTCCCCTTTGCTCCGTCTAGTCGTTTCTTGAGTTGGTCGAGGAGGACTTTGTTTGCAGCTTCTGCTTGACCGTTTGTTTGCGGGTGCTCGACGAAACTGGTGATGTGCGTGATTTTCAAGTTGCGGTAGAATTCGGTGAGGCCTTTGTCTATGAACTGGCGGCCGTTGTCAGTTATGATAGTGTGAGGGATACCGTAACGACAGATGATGTTCTTCCAGACGAAGCGCTGCACTTGGTTGGCTGTTATAGTGGCAAGGGGTTCTGCCTCGATCCACTTGAAGAAGTAATCTACTACGACGAGTAGGAATTTTACTTGACCTTTTCTTGGTGCGAAGGGGCCGATTATGTCCATCCCCCATTTGGAAAATGGCCACGGTGATGACACATGGTGGAGTTCTTCTTGGGGTACGTGCGTTACGGGACCGTATTTTGACATTAAACGCATTTTCTGACGTGTGTGGTGCAATCTCCCTCCATTGTTGGCCAGAAGTATCTGGCGCGTAGTATCCTGGCAGCCATGGTTTTGGGGCCCGAGTGATAGCCACAGATCCCTTGGTGTATCTCTTGCATGACATATTCGGCTTGTTCGCGTGTGATGAACTTGAGCAAGGGTCTGCTGAAGCCTCTTCTGAACAGTTCTCCCTCAATTAAAGTATAGCGTGCCGCTTTTTGAGCCCATCCTTTGTCTTCGTTTGCTGGAGTGGTTCCTTCTTCTAGGTACTTGACAAAGGGTTCCATCCAGGTGCCGGTTGTGGTAATGCTGAGGCATTGATTATTTTGTTCGATGGAGGGTACGCTCAGGGTGTGTTGCAAAAGTGACTTGTATCGCCCCCTCTTCTTAGTGCTAGCGAGCTTGGAGAGGATAACGGCTCTAGTATTGTTACTTCTAGGGACATGTTCGATTTTGAAGGCCTCGAAGTGTTCGATGAGGGCGGTTACCGTGTGGTAGTATTGCGAGAGCATGGTGTCCTTGACCTGGTATTCGCCGTTGAGGTGTCCCATTGTGAGCTTGGAGTCTGTTTTGCAGAGTAGTTTCTTGGCACCGACGTCTCGTGCTAGATTGAGGCCAATTATTATAGCTTCGTACTCTGCTTGATTGTTGGAAGTTTTGAAATTGAAGCGGAGGGATTGTTCAACAAGGATGTCGTCGGGGCCTTCCAGTACTATTCCTGCACCGACGCCTTGAGGGTTCGAGGAGCCATCTACATGTATTGTCCACCAAGTGTCTTGGGTGGGGGGTTGGTTTTGAAGGTCGTTGGCGAAGTCTGCTAAGCATTGCGCTTTGATGGGTCCGTGTGGTTCATATCGGATATTGAACTCCGACAATTCGATGGCCCAAGAAGATAGCCGTCCTGCCAAATCTGGTTTCTGGAGGATTTTTTGTACAGGGTGGTCTGTTCTGACGATGACTGTGTAGGATTAAAAGTATGGGCGTAATCGGCGTGTTGCAGTTATCAGTGCAAGGGCTACCTTTTCAATCATATGGTATCGTGTTTCCGGGTCTTGGAAGATTCGGCTTGTGAAATATATGGGCTGTTGGGTGTTGTCTTTCTCTTGGAAGAGTGCGGAGCTAACGGCGTTCGTAGATGCCGCGATGTACATCACTAGGGGAAGGTGGAGATCTGGTTTGGTGAGAATCGAGGGGGTGGTGAGTTACTGTTTCAAAGTGTTGAAGTTTTGTTCGCAGGTCTCGTCCCAGACGAACTTGGCAGATTTCTTTAGTAGCTTGATCATTGGTTTGGTTTTGTCTGCGAACTTGGGGAGAAAGCGTGAGATGGTGGTTAATCTGCCTACTAGTCGTTGCACTTCTTTGACATTTGTTGGACTTCTCATGTCGATTATTGCTTGGCATTTTTCAGGGTTTGTCTCGATCCCGCGTTGCGTGAGCATGAAACCGAGGAATTTGCCGCCGTCGACCCCGAAGGTACATTTTTCGGGGTTGAGTTTGATGTTATACGTTCGCAGGGCCTGAAAGACTTCGGCCAAATCTGCTGAGTGCTGCTTGGGGTTGGGGGACTTGACGATGATATCGTCAACGTAAACCTCCACCGTTCTGCCGAGGAGTGGTTGAAAGACTCTATCCATCAGGTGCTGGTACGTCGAGCCAGCGTTCTTGAGGCCAAAGGGCATGACCTTATAGAAAAGGTTGGCCTCCTCTGTGATAAAAGCGGTTTTAAGCTTGTCTTCATCGGCCATGGGTATCTGATTGTAGCCGGAATAGGCATCAAGGAAACTTAGTACCCCGTGTCCTGCAGCCCCATCGACTAGTCTGTGGATGTTGGGGAGTGGGTAGGCATCCCATGGACAAGCTTTATTTAGGTCTGTGTAATCTACGCACATGCGCCATTTGCCGCTGGGTTTCTTTACTAGCACCACGTTTGCTGCTTGTCTTCTGCTTTCTCCGAGTTTCCTCTTCTTCTGGGAGACAGGTTTGGCGTTGAGGAAGACAGATAACTTGTGGGAGGCTACGTTGGGGTGTACGCCAGGGAGATCTGCTACGGACCAGGCGAAAAGATCGGCGTTCCGTTTAAGGATTTGTTCGATGTGGTGCTCCTCTCCCTCGGGGAGGGTGGTGCCAATTTGGAGGAATCGATTCTGCTGTGCTAGGGGGAGTTGTCTTATGTCCCCAACGGGCTCGACCCTGGCTTCAGAGTTTATTCTAGGGTCGAGGTCGTCTCCTGCCAAGGCTGTTCTTGCCTGGGAGTGTTCGATGTTGTGGGTTGTCAAGGGTGGGTAGGGAAGTTTTATACTTGCTATATAGCATTCCCTGGCGGTGCGTTGATCGCCGTGTACCGTGATTATGTCGCCTTGCGGGGATGGGAATTTCATGGCGAGGTGTGGGGTGGATACGATGACTCCCAAGGCGTTGATGGATGGTCTTCCCAGAAGTATGTTGTAGGATGTGTGGGCCTCCACGACTAGGTAGCGGATGGGTATGGTCTTCGTTTGTCTACCCTCTCCAAAGGTTGTGTGGAGGTCGATGTATCCTTTTGTTGGGACTCTTTCGCCTGAGAATCCATATATGGGTTCATTATGGGGAGTGAGGTCGGCTAGGGGTATCTGTAGTTTGTTGAAAGTTTTTCAGTATAAGATATCTACAGAACTTCCTTAGTCGATGAGCACTTTCTTGACTGCGAAGTTTTCTACTTCTATGGTTATGACCATAGGGTCGTCTTGGTTGGGGTCGGTGCCTTGAAAGTCATTTTCTACTTTCTGTGTTAGGTCTCTTGATGTCGGCTCGCGCCGGGGGAGTCTGAGCGTTGCTTTGGTATCGCCTCATGTCCTCGACTCTAATAAACATGGATGCTCTTTTCCTAAGCTCCTGCATGCTTAGGGGGGGCACATTGCTAACTCATCAGCGAAGGGTCCTGGTCGGAGGGAGGTCATCATGTACATCAAAATGAGATTGGGGGTAAGGTCCTTGATTTTCATGGCGATGGCGCCAAATCTGTCGATAAAAACTCAGAGAGGTTCTCCCTCCTCCTGTCTGAGGGTGAGAAGGGCAATTGTGGTGAGGTCGTGGCGACGACTTGTGTCGAATTGGGTGGTAAAGGTGGTGGTAAGTGTGGTGAAGGAGTCAATGGTGTAGGGGGAAGGCTCATGAACCATTATAGAGCCGATCCTCTGAGGACCACTGAAAACGACTTACACAGAACGACATCGTCAGTGGAATATAACCCTACCTGGTTGGTATAAATAGATACGAACTCATCTGGATTCGTTGTGCCGTCGTACGTTACAGTGGGTGCCTTCCATTTATGGGGCAGAGGGGTTTCTGTGATCCCGTCTATGAAGGGGTGGCGGCGGTTCCTCTTCGAGGCGAAGGAGCTGTAGTTACCACCTATCGTTGGTCCGGTGGATCTGTATTCGCTTTCATCTTCGGTTGGGTTGATGTCAACTCTTGAAAGGGGAGGAGCATCGACCTTTGAGTGAGGGGGAATATCCACCCTTGATCGAGGTTGGTAGGGCTCCCTAGCGGCTTGGTCTGCTTCTATCTTTTGCCTAAGGCGGGAATTTTCCTCTCTCAACGCTTCCATCTCATCTGCGTTTCTTTTCTTGTATTCTGCAAACTCTTGCTGCATCCTGGCTTGGGCCTCCAGAATGCGGGAAATCTCTGATGTTGGTCTGGGGTCCCCAACTTCAGCAGTTGGGACCACGGGGGGACATCTATTGTCTTGCTTCTCGTGGAAACCATCTTGTCTTTCTGGGTGGTTGTTTTGGATCTGTGAAGTACTCTTCGGCCCCACGGTGGGCGCCAGATGTTCTTACGAGACCAAAGGTTGTAATTCACAAATCACTTGAGGACTTCAAACAGCTGATCTCGGCTGCTCTTCTGTTGCTTCAAAGGGATTCTAGGGGCGGAGTAGGGGACTTGCAAAAGACACTCCGATGCCTAAGTCAGCACTGGTGATGTCAGAGTATCAGAATAATTTAATGCGTAATCAATGCATGGAACAATGTGCTATTTATACCTTTTTACTTGTGGGTCCTACTTGGAATGGGCTTTTCTAGCCCAACATTCCCCTTTTTGGCTATTCTTGGATCCAGTGTTTAGAAGGGAAATTACCAAGGGATCCTTCAGGGGTTGACGGTATTCGGTACTCGGTCATGAGGATCTCTGTGGATGGGTGGTTTCATGTTGTTGGCCGGAATGGTTACGTTACAGATCTGGGCTGTCTTGTGGAAAGGTACTTGCAATATGGGGTAGGCGGTCAGTAACGCGGGGTAGGCGACCACCAGGGTGCCGCCAAGGACCACATAGTTTGTGAGATTGCCTTCTATGAGTATGCGGTCCTCGATCTTGCTGAGGGCCGTGCTCCTCAGGGAGGGTGTTTGGTGTGACGTATGAGGCTGGTGGGACCTGGGTCGAATAAGCAGCTGAGACTTTGCTGGGGGCCGCATACCAGGGGTTGGGATCTTTTATAGCGGACGGTGATGCGGGCGGTTATCAGCCATGTTGGGTGCTTCATGAACCCCGGG
>Ga0209589_1001301_pt1 | contig 40675 bp, 21 predicted proteins | sample CowpeawhiteBW_FD_187525 | JGI IMG/M metagenome (GOLD analysis project Ga0209589, IMG submission 187525) | Root nodule microbial communities of legume samples collected from California USA - Cow pea white BW (SPAdes) (version 2) | ecosystem: Host-associated > Plants > Roots > Nodule | place: USA...
ATTTCCTTTCACACAAAAAAAAAAAAAAACAAATATGCTTTAGTTTGTTTCTCGCTGCACCTCCATAAACTTTCTCTTGCACCTACATATATATATAAAGATATGAATTTTAGAAATGAATAACTAAATAATTTTATTTTCTTAAAATCATCCTCACTAAACAAAAAAACATGTCTTACAAAATTTATTTAATATAATTGTTGAAAATTTGAAGGAGTACAGAAGAATAAGAGAGAAAAATTAAATTAGTCAAAAAATACAAAGATTAAAAATAAAAAAATAATGTGAATATGAAAAGTGTGTATGAAAGAATTGGAAAAAAACAAAAAAAAAATGATAGAAAAAAAAGTTAAATGACTAAAAAAAGTATATATATGTATTTATTTAGATTTTTGATAAATATTATTACAGATTTGGTATGGTTTACCATGTTTTGATTTTTTTTGACCAATTATTAATGGACTCGTATAAGCATAGTTGAAATGTCAAATTGATATCTTATTTGAATCAAGAAAAAAATCATGGAAATATTTAAATGGTAGAAAATTTAGAAAATAAAATAGTGCCTTTTCGTTCCTATCATCATTGGAAAAAAAATATATAACTAATATGAAATTATCGTAAAATTACTTTAGATTACAAATATGAATTTCTATTTATAAATTTTTATTGCATAAAAATTCTTTCATGTTAAATTTTAAATAAAGAACGGTGTAAAAAATAAAATCTTGCAGCATGTAAAAAAATGAAAAAAAAAAAAAGTTAACCTTTCCTTTGTAGACGCAGCACTGTTTGAGACTTGCGTGCTTTAAACTGTACTTTCCACTTTCTCTGAATCCATAGCAATGCATAGCACTTCTTCAACTTTACTCCCACAATCTCTGTAACTGTAGGTCGTTCTCTCATACACCTTTAATTCATTCTTTCGTTCTCTCTTTTTTCTTTATCCTTTTAACATTACTTCCAATCTCTGCAAAACAACAAGGTTTTCTTTCTATCAGTTACATTGTTAATGCTAAAAACTGTTGGAACCGTTATTTACCAAATTGCATTACAACGAAAGTTTAAGGCTAAAACACATCTATTTGACGCGAATTACTCTTATGCGGCACTTGATGAATTTATCTTATCAATTTGTGTTGTAACATTTAACATGATATTAGAGCTATTATTTAAAAAAAAAATTATTTTAGTGAGATTTTTTGGACATTCTGTTTCATTCGCTTTCGGATCACTAACGGACCACCCATTAATTTTTAGTCTCATGTACAAGATGTATATATTTCGGTGTGAGAGGTGTATTGGAAGTTCCACATCGACTAGAGATAAGACAATTTTATAGTATATAAGCAAGGTGCAAACTTTACCTTAAAAGTTATTTTGTGGAGTTGAGTTAGACTTAAAGCTCACTTTTTAACTATTTATTTGAATTTTAAGGTAATTTAGTTCACCATCAGAAATTTTCATGTTTTGAAAGAGAAATGTTCAACATGGATTTATGCTAAATAATATGTTCATACTATGCACTGTAATTAATGTATTGGGGATTGTCTCATGCTAAAGGAATTGTTCTAGAAAAAGTGTTAGCCTCATATATACTTTTCTTTTGATTGTATGTATGCTATTTTTACTTGAAAATTCTCCATAAGCTGGAACAAAAGGTTCAGCTAAACTGACATATTTTACAGTGGGATTGAAGCTAAACAACCAAATTCTGCTATTAAAAAAATGTGGTCGAGCTCAATTAATCATAAATGGAAAGAATATTGGAGCCTTTGTGCGAATAAAATGTAAGTGCATATTGCTTCTTTTTTAGTCCTTTTTCCCTTCCAGTGAAAAATTGATTCTGGTTATGACTTATGCAGGACAAAGTGCTTATTGCTGGTTTCGGCTGAAAAGGGCATGCTGTTGCAGATATTTTTGGAGTTAGGTTCAATGTTGTGAAGGTTCAATCCGATGTATATCCATTCCAAGATGTCATCTACGATGAAGATGTTTACGAAATTCTTTTCCAATTATGCTTGATTCTTGTTAACTTATGTCGATTTATTAATCCTTACCTCTTGTGGTAGATGATATCTAATTATTTACGTAAGTTGTTGTCGTGGGTAGCAATGTTTTAGTGTAACACGTGAAACTAAGGTTCATCAACAGGAACTTCTAATTCCAAGTTTGAATAACTGATATAATTATTATCTTACATAAGACAATTTCAAAGACAGAATATGGTATTAGTCTTCTCAGGATTCTTTGTTGTGGTTGTTGTCTCATTTTAAAAGAATATACTAATAATATTATCAAACCAGGAACAACTTACGTGCTGATCTGGCCAGTGACTCTCAAGTGCTGATATAAGTTTTACAGGTATAAAATATTTGACACCACTTTTACCCAAAATCTTAAGACAATGATATTATGAACCTTTATTCTTATATAGCGTTTGACTTCATCTATTTTATACAATGTGTGACTTTTGACTCATATTTAAATTTGGACTGTTCCAACAATCTCCCCTCAAAAATGAATCATTTTTTTCTGATATACTTTTTCTCGAATCAATCACTATATGCGAGATATTATTATTTTAAAAGTAAAATTTCATCACAATTTTAACCTCAAAAAACATCTTAAAGAATTGAAAGAGGAATCTTCCTTTAGATTAACGTTGATTTCGACTTCTCGGCATAATGAGATATTAGTTATACAAGAAAAGAAGGGGTTTTTATAACCTTCCACCAATCACAGTTTGAATGATGTGGTACTGAAGTGATTTTAAGCGGAAAAGTACCAAAATCCCTTCTTTTAAAAGATACCAAATAATAGTCTTAATTTAATTGAGGTTAAGAAACTTAGGAAAAGATTTAGAGAGAATAATATAGTATGATGTTTGTGGCATGTGGTTTGTCAGATAAGCAAAGAGATAGTGCTAGTTGAAGACTTTGACTAGATGTACTTGCTCCACTCCTTCTCATTTGAAACTCCAACCAAAGTAGGTCCAGTACTTGTTGCTCTTTGAGGTGAATGAATGTGACGGTCAATTTTAAAAAATTCAGTCCCTTTACTTCTATAATAATAATTTCTCATATCACAATCACCTAATTAAATATCACCATCACTTCCCACCAATCTCTCTACCCTTAATTCAGGACACAACACTAATCACTTCTTCAATGCTATACAGCTGCACATAGAGACTCTCTATTTTCATGTTTTCATACCCAAAACAAACCATTTCTCAAACAAATCAGATTCTCCCTCTGACTCCATTCAATTTTTTATGCCACATTTCAAACCATGGTCATTTGATTAAGCCACTTCAAACAATTTTCAAACTTATTACTGACCATTTCCTCACGCCAAAATCCTGTGTTGGATTTGGTCTGCCAAGTGCCTAAGAGAGAGACAAAATCCTCACCGAACTTGGCGCTGATGCTTCACTGAAATCTCTATTCTAAAATTCTTATCACCTCATTCACCTCCACTATCATGTCATAACATATATACAATGGAACTACGGTAACCACTTTAATTTAATTTAATGCTGCATTTCAGTAATAGCAGTCAGTATAGTCAGAACAAACATGTTCTAAGAATCTACCTGGTGAGAATAAGATGCAATCGTAGAAGAATATCTCGAAACTATCACTAATTATAAATTCAAAGCTCCTGAAAGAAAATGATTCTAACTGTTCAGAGAGTAGTTCTGCATTAAACCATGAAACATCACTCTCATGCTCGCTCTTTCTCACTCTCTCACTCTCTCATCTGTCAAATAAGGAAATGATGATTGATGCTCTATATCTACTTCTCTCCAACTTCATTGACTTGGTTAGCAAACAACCTCTGAAATTTTCATTAGACTATTCACCAATTAAAGGATAGTAGTACAAAAAATTTGACAATTTAAGGAGCAAAAAGAGAAAAAGAAAAAGAAAACAACAAGAAAGTAAAAGAAGATGATTCAAGGGAATCAACCAAACCCCTATTAACCTCAGCACTCGAGAGGATTGAAAATCCTAATTAGACTGTTTTTTTGTTTTTGTTTTTGTTTTTGTTTTTCATCAAACACTTGTGGAAATAATCATCAGTGCCTTAGCTTGACGATTGTGTCTACATTAGAGGACTATTGAGAAGTCCATGCCAAGATGAAGTGAGGCCATTCCAATTAGCTCTTCCTGAGTCAAGTTCAGCCATGTTGGTGTCTCCATTGAGTTGCCATGGGAAACCCCACAGCACCCTACTACTCTCACTTTGCTCCCTTGCATTGCAAAGTTCTTGTTTCATGGTGGTCACTGTGACTGCTTGTGTTGTTGCAACACTCATTTCTTGATCATAAGGCAGCATCATCTCTCCACTAACCCCACCACCAGCACCAGCACAAGCATTGCCATTGTCCACCTCCCCCATGTCCCCATTCCCATATCCATAGTACAGATTCTGAACATTGCTTTGTGTTCCGAGGAACCCACTTCTGAGAGAATCCAAGAACCCTGGGTTTGTGGAAGAGTGGTGCATGCCAGGGTTCCCAAGGATATCACAAGGGGTGCTTGTGGGGTTCCCCAGAATTGAAAAGTCATGTTCATCATAACCCAATTGCCCACATGACTGCTTTTGCAGCCTTGCCAGTGCAAGAGTGAGGTCGCTGGAGTCATAAGACAACGAAGGAAGACCAGTGAGAGGGTTGTTTGGATTGGGTGTGAATCCTTGATCTTGGATTCTCTTTGAAGATGAAGATGATGATGACGATGATGACCTCTTGTTCTTCCTGCACCCTCCTCCCACCGGAACATTCCTCAGTGTTCCTCCTTTGGTCCAATATCTTCTGCAGGATTTGCAGAAGTACCTCGGCTGGGAAAGACTGTAATTGTTGTAGTAACAAAATTTGGTGTTGGTTGAGTCACATCTGGGACACTTCAGAGCTTGTTCTGGCTGAGGCCTTGGCTTCCTCTCTTGCTGTGCTTTTGAACATGCCAACATGTTCTCCAATGACTGGTTCGACATTTGCTGCAACAAACAAAAACACAAAAAACACATCCAAATTAACCAATTTGACTCCATGTTATAACATGCATACAAAAGGGTTAATTTAAACTTCCAGATTTTGTACTTTATTGCATTCAAGGGGAATTTTCCCCTTACTTTTCAGCTTGAGAGACATATCAATTACATGGAAAACACCATGAATAGTAAAGTATATGGTTTAGAATAACGAGGGAGGACAGAAGTTTCCTATAAAAATGTTAAATATAAAACAAAACCAAGATATATTACTTCTCTGTTCTAAACTGATCTCATGAACTAAAAATTGAAAACACAAAACCAGACAATAAGAATCCACGAAAGACACAATTAAAATACGTTGTTTTGTTTTATATTTACCTGGTGTTGTCCGGTGGAAGGATCCATCCATACAAAAGAAAATATATGCACTTCTGATCTAAGTGATAACTTAAGAACTCGAAAGGTAAGAGCTTTTGGTAGATTGTGTATGTGGGTATGGAGTTTGGTGTGTTTGTGTGTGTAGGAGAGTACTTGAGAGAGAAGGGAAAGTGGAGAAAGATGAGTATAGAAGAGAGACCATGCAAAGTGAGGTAATAGAAACCTGTGTAGGACTAGTTATATATAAAGCACCCCACAAGCAATCCCAAGAGAGAGAAAGAGAAGAGAGAGAAGGGAGTGTAATGCAATGATGTTTTTTGCCGTACACGATGATGGATGAGGTTGGCTTGCACGCAGAGAAAGCATTAAGAAAGAAAGAAAATTCTAGTGCATTCTCACTTCCTTACTTACCCAATTCCGTTCTGCAACGGTTTCATACGAACCAAAAAAAACACAAAAACAAAAAGAAACATAAACATAAACCCAACACACAAGGTCCCTCTCTCGCGTGGATGCAACTATTAATGGACCCCACCTCACCATAGGTCCCCACACATCCACCACTCTCTCTCTCTCTCTCTCCACTTCACCACCTTAACAAAATCCAAACATCAAAAACAAAATAAAAAAACCAAAACCTCTGCGATCTTCTCAGCCCCCAAACACAAAACCTCGTCCTCTCGTGTCCCTATGTTCGTCTCTTCTTCTTTTTTTTAAATTTTAATCATTCCCTCCATCTAATCTAATCTAAACCCAATTCTTCTTTTCAAGTAAAGAAAAGAGAGCAATAAATAAATAAAACGAAGAAGGGTTTGCTGCAATGGAAAAAAAAAAAAGGATTTTGTTTGGTATGTGTGTAAGTATGATGAAGTGGGACCAAGAGGGTGTAGCAGGAAGAAGATATTATTAATTGAAATTGATGGAAGGGAAGGATTGTCGTCGTTTGTTGAATGTCCGGGTGATGTGGATTTGTAATGATGTTGGTGACAGGCAAGGGGACACTAATGACAGTGACAGAGGATCTCCATTTTCATCTTCATCCTTGCTTCGTCTTTTTCCTCTCTTCATTCCCTTCTTTTCCATTTCCTCTTCAAACCCCAAAATTCTTCACATTCCAACCCTCTTCTTCAATCCCCACATCACAAAATTTCATCTTTTTAACTCATTATCCATCAACCATACTTCAAACATTCTGTATCTGTGTGATCTGCATAATGTTTTTTTGTTTGAAGAAAACTATGTATATATGTGTATATAGTATATACATATATACATATAACAGTAACGTAAAGACAGAGAGATGGAAGGGAATTAACACGTTATATTGGTGGCTGAGAGTTATTGGTTGATTCTTCACACCTAACAAGTACTACTGTCACCACTCACTCACTCATTCACTCACTAACTCACTCACTCACTCCATATTCATGAGTCAATTTTTGCTTTACCTGTTTTGGGGTCACTTGGGCCTTCAATTTTGGTGCTGGTGGTCCCTCTTACTGATGATGATCAATAATAATCTGAAACACAGTCACTGACTTGTCTTACTCAACTCCCACTTATTGGATTGATGCAATTCCTCCTGCATGCCCTTTCTTTTCCTTCTCACTCCACACGCATTTCCCATTATTTCCTATTATAACACTTCGATACTTTACCAAAATTAATTAATACTCTTCTTCTTCTTCTTAGTATAACATGTTTTTAACATAATCGATATACTAAATTCACGGTTTTTATTTGACATAGAACAACACTTTTGCTGTTAATGATTTGAGAAAAATAAACACCATGCAATATTTGAGGTATAACTTTTTACATTGCTAACCACTGTCATCATGTCTTATCCCGTTTGTGCGGTTGTTGGAATATCTATCCATGTGGATTCTTAGACCACATTCACTCATCGATTCATCTTGTTGGGATCGTGACATTCACTGTAGAATCGTGCTCAATCTGAATCCACATTTTGCATCCATACATCTCTGATTAAACATATCAGTAAGTAAAAGAAAATAAAATAAAGGTTGCTTTTCACACTGTCTTAACAACTTCATCTTCAATACTTTCATAGAAAAATACAAAAAAAAAAAAAATCACGTGTTAGTTTAGTTCCACAGCTGATTAGGGTTTATGTACGTTATAGGATTTCCCCTTAAGTAAGATTATCCTTAACTGACCGACATGAAATATTAATTAGATAATTAGACAGTGATTATGAAGTTAAAAGATTGTTCAATTATTATTCTATTTGTTACAAATTCCGACAGACACTGACTTGAACATCAGAATTTTTTTGTAGGTTTATACCCAATCGTAGGTACATACCCTTGTAAGTACAGTTTAGATGATACAATACCTAAAGATTCTAATTATTTGAGCAAAGTTTGAAATGTAAATTTGATGCATATGCTCAGTTATACAACATTTCTTTACTTTATTTAGGGCAAATTCTTGCAACTGTAAGGAACACGATTGATTTAGAAAAACAACAGACTCGAAGATTCATCTGAAGCCAAATATACAGGGAATGATTGAATAATAGTTACCAATATTTGACAATGCAGAAGAGAATGATTATTTTCGTCTTCTTGTTTTCTTTAATCAATCTAAAGATTAATTAATCAGATTCATTTCCTCACACATGGCGTTTTGTCGCTTAGCTGGTGAAAAAAAGAGCCACTTCCTTTTTTTTTTTTTTCCACAACCGTTCCAAAAATGATTAGAGAAAAGTTAACGATCATCATTGCATTTTATAAATATTTAATCACTGGTTTACATGAATCATGGGTCATACTATTTCTTTCTCTTTAGTTCCAACAATTAAGACCAACATGAACTGATTGCTAACCTAACAATCATAGCTATTCTGTCGATATCCCGCATAATAGTTAAAAGAGAAATAAATATAACCATATATAAGTTTTGTTTGATCTTAATTATTCCAAGTTAATTACAATCAGAATTGTTTTAATACAACCACTAGTTTCAAAGACAACTTAAATACTTTTTTATGTTCAATCTTCTGATATATCTTTTAAAGATAATACAATAAAGAAGTTTTAGGTTTCAAAACGGATAATATTATATATAATGATCGAACATAACAATGTTATCTCAACCATCTTAAGATCTGAACAACAATAATATAACTATAATGTTTAAAATTTAACTAAATTATATATGAGTATCAAGGTTCAAAATTGTAATAAAAATTTGTTACATTCCTTCATATAATTTAAACTTGAAACACCCAAAAGCCTTGATGCTAATATACAAAACTGAACTAGCACACCGTTTTCAAAACTTTGCTACACAACATAAGAATCTATAGATTATCCCCACTCAAAAGAGGAAAGAAAAAAGTAGAAGAATGGTCCAATTATGTGATGGTAGTACGTTGTATACTGTGTGATTTGTTGCTAAATTGGGTGTAATGTCCCCGTAGCCATTGGTATCATCAGATTCTTTGGAGAGGCTGGTGGGAAAATAGTATAATATATATATACTAACTATAATTCATAGTGTCATTATCGCTTTGTGGAAAAAAATTAGCAAACAATGATTGATCCCACTTTCACACATATCCTTTGGATCCCATAGAAATTTAGCTTTGAGTGCACCCTATGTAACCTTACAAGAAGAGTCCCTTGCTAGCTAGTATTCAAAGTAACCATAGATTGAAAGGAAAAGAGAGAAGAATAGATATATAGTAATAATATAAGTTATCATGTGGTGATTGAAATGAACATGTGTGTGTTGAGCAATGGATATTTGAGAAAAATAATGCAAAAAAAATAAAAAAAAATAAAAAAAAAAAATTTGTGGTGGGCCATGGATTGTAGGTGGGGCAATGAGGCATGAACATCATAGGGATCAGTCATGTTTGTTGACTGGTCAAATTTATACAGTCAAAGGAAACACTGAGAGCAAAAAAAAAGTAAAAGTGAGTGATGGGAAACTGTGCCCAAACACCCCCTTGGCACACAACACATACGGTAACGTTGTTTGTATTAGCATTTCTGTGAAGAAAAGAATCTGGTTGGTGTTCCCACTTCTTTCTTCCGCGCAGAATCTTTGTCTCTATGGTTGAGGTTGATATGTCATCTCATTTTGTGTGCTCCTTCGTGTTTAATAAACATAAACCACTCTCATTATTAACAACTATAGGATGTGATGGGTTCGTTAGATACTTTGCAACAAAATTTTAAACAAATAAATGGATCAACACAATCACATAAAGAAAAGAAAAGCAAGATTGTTGTGAAGACTTCAAATTGGAAAGTGGGATAATATTTTTGTGGCATACAATTTCGTTGAACTAGCCTAGCCAATGAACCAGAAAAGACAAAAATGTTTGCCAATTACAACGCGTTCTTGCTTCGTAACAACTTCGAGATAACAATGATAATAATGATGTTGGGATATTAGTCATCGACGTTAAAAGTCGTTAATTTGCATCGACAACGCTTTTTAACTACGGTTCTGACGAACCCTCGTTGTTACTCAAACGCCGAAACTCTGTTTTTTTATTTTGGTGGGAAAATTTAACAGTAATATAGTGTTATGTTTGGTGATGTCTATTAAATGTTTCATTATGTAGTAAGCGTTACATCAAATCTTAATATGTTGGTTTTCTATCTATGATGTATAGTACTTGTGATGTTTCCTTATTCTATCACTTTGTTGAATAAAAGAATGAATAATGTTAGAGTTTTTTAAAGAAGGAACGGAAAAAATGAGTTCCGTTTCCGATGTTTTGTTGAAGAGGGAATACTATTTGAAATTTACTTTAAGTCATTGCGCCTCATTTTTGGAAATACCGAGCATGTTGGAAATAGTACACACTATTTCTTGTTCTGCACAGAATGCCAAAGAAACATTCTAGAAATTCGATATGCATGAAACTTTCTTTTGAATATAAACTAATTTTTGTAAACTTGCATCAAGAAAAACTCTATTTTGTGATAATTAAGCTATGATAATAAAATTACTATTCTAATCATGTTTGCGAGAACAAATGTTTTTAACTAGTTACTAATTTTAATAATTATACTTTTGAAATATAAATAGTATAAAAGGAATTTATCCTTCTTCCATTAATATCATACTTCTTACCTAACATCAAATCCAGAGAATGAACAATAACTTGTGGATTAAGATTGTTCTGACTATGTTGACACGTGTTAGTTTTGCAGCATAAGTTTTGTTTCCCATATTCTCGCTTTTTTTGGTTAATGTTTTAATCATTACAGTAATTTATGATTGGTTTGGTGATTATTACAACAATTTCTGCTTCCCAAGTGAATAGTCAAGTAAATTTACTTCCTAAAAGAGCAATCATACATAAGATTTATATATTTAATTTACACTTTTCAGTTTTTTAGTTTTTAGTTTTTACCATTTTAATATATGTTCTTCCTTTATTTATCTGGAATATCTTTCAAAAACAAAATTACGGTGAAGTTTCGAATTTACAATATCTATAAATTATAAAACTATGATAAAATTTTAAACTTAAAAAAATATTTTAAATACAATGACCGATATTAATTAATCTGAAATCAGAATTTTTTACATTCATCCTTTTATTTCATTTTTCTCTATTTCTTTTAGGTGTCAAGAGTTGATGCACAAAATTAATCCCTCCACGAGTTCAGATCTTCTGCTATTCATACTCAATTTTATAAAATTCACATAAAAATGGGAGCATAAATAATATGAAATATTGTATACATATACATTGTTTTGACATAGATGATGTGTGTGAACTAAGAATAATGGCGTGTTTGAAACCAAATTACGCGCGGCGAGGAAAGTGATTTTTAAGGTTATGGTCGGTGTGAGGTGGGACCCGGCGAATGTGACAGGAGTGTGTGATTGGAACACGTGGCATGGGAAATGCGGCTTGAAAGAAGAATATTGCAGTTTACGAGGAAGAAGCAAAGAACAGTGAAGTAGTGTGCAGTGAATAATAGATAGATAGATAGATAGTAGTAATGTGCATTATAGAGAAAGAAAAAAAGAAAGTGTGAAATGCACTAATTTTAGATGAATGAGTAAACAAACACCATAGCATAGAATAATAGAGTATAGAACAGAGTAGAATAGAATATAGCACTGTCAAATCTTGGACCCTGTTGCTGGGACCCACACTCACTTCTCCTCTCTTCTCAAGCAAAGAATCTCAATCTCACACTCCAATTCCAACAACCCTATGTCTATAGTTCTTCTTTTCTTTTCTTTTTTGCATTTTGGTACATGTAATTTAAAAATGGATTAAATATCTTTTTTTTTTCTCTGAAACATTTTAGAATTAATTTATTTTAAAATTTTATACCAATTTAGTTTTTTATTCTTAGAAATATATAGATTTAATCATTCTTACCAAATTTTGTTAAATTTATTTGATATTTTAAACACATTTTATGATAATATTTGAATTAATATTGAAGTGAAAATGTGTCAAAAAAATGTAAACAATTCAAATACTATTATGAGATGTGTTTGAAACGTTAGATAAACTTAACAAAATTTAGTTAAAAAAATTAAATTCACGTACTTTTAAAAATAAAGAACTAAATTGGTCAAAAATTTTAAAATATAAATAATTACAAATTTCACTAAAACTTGAGAAACCAAAAACATATTTATCTTTTTAAAAATAAATAAATTATCCAGACATCTTTTATTTTATTACAATAAAGTCCTTAAAAGATCAATACTGTGAAGAAGGTGGTTGGGAAGAGAGTGGTAGTGTTTGGTAACGAATTGATCGTAGTCTCTCAAGTGGGAAATGATGAACAATGAACACAATTGTTATGATGTCCATTGGTCTCCGTTTTTTTTTTCTTTCTAATCTATAAACATGTCCAATTATGATTTTTTTTTAATGTGTGTTTTTTTAATCTGGAAAAGCTAAATTTTAATTAAATTTGTTACTAGAGAGATTTTACCATTTTGTGGGGTTTGGGTACACCTCAAAAGATCACACGTGATTTAAAATTTTAAACCAGAGTTAGTTTTTGTATACATGCCTTTTCTCTTAATCCAAAAATTACACGACTTAAGAGTCTATCTCACTCACTATATGATAAAACATGATTAAATAAAAATAAGATAAACTTACTTTTTGAGTTTTTATTTAAGTTTCTAAACCTTTATTATTATTATTATTATTATTATGCTAAAATCCTTACTTGTATCTAATTTTTGTTTCAATTGTTAAATCTGGACTTTTTTTAAATTAAATTTTAATTTTTGTTAAAATAATTTAATTAACGTCATGTATCAATTCTTAGTATTTTTAATTTATTTATTTACTTGATTTATTTTTTAAGATTTTTTTTTGTCGTATATCATATCATTGTTATTTCATATAATAGTGTTAGTGTCTAGAATATCACATAGGGTTTTATATTAAATTTAGTCTTTATATTTGAAATTTTGATTAAATTGAGTTTTAATTTTTCTTTTTAGAATAGAATTATCTTCTTCATAGACCAAATTATTATTATTATTATTATGGAAGAAAAAACAAATTTGAATTTCTTAAAATTAATAAGATATTTTCAAAGCAACATAATACATTATTGTAATAAATCGTTATTGATATGCCTTTTTATTTCTTCCAAACAAACATTTTCAATATGATACGGTGATGGTGCAAATTCAATGGATTCAGCCTCTTTTTTTCTTTGAATCTCATCCTTTTCAGATTTCACCTTATCAGTCGGTCAATTTAACGCTCTACGTTTTTCATGTTTCAAATTGGATTTCTAATGCATCTTTTGATTTCTTCAATTATCGTATGATAAGATTAAATGTTATTTTAAGAAAATTTCACTTACCTTTTTTATATATTTTTTGATAAATCGTGAAATGTTCTTAAATGAAGTGTTGTAGTTTCAAAACCTTTAATAAAGTTTTTTGTTTGAAATATTTCCCCCCTTCCAATCCTTATATAAAAAATAAATAAAAATTATATATATATAACAATAGTCGGCGTTTTTAAATGACTCTTAACCTTTCATTTCATCTTTAATAAAGATTTTTAGTTGAAATGTATTTTTTTTTTTCAAGCAAAAGTTAAAGAATAGATAACACTGTTAAGATTTGTTGTTATAGTGTATCTTAACCTTCTGCTACACTATGATTAGGTATTATATATTTAAGTATAGAGAAGTAGTAGTTAATTACTCTTTTGGTTAAAAGATATGATGACTTCTTTTGTTAAAGTATTATAGAGAGTGTTATTTTCTCTTACTTTTATTAATCTTATTTATAATCAAGTAAGACAAATTTGTAATCAAGTATCATTTTGAACTTGTAATTTTTTTCCCCTAAAGTTAATGTTTGTATATATTTTATTTTTGTCTCATTTTATTATTTCTTTCTTCAACTAATGATTACTTGATTATAGTTATTTGTATTAGCACTTGTTATATTATTTAGCATATTTGCTTCGGATCTCTTACTTCTAGTTTGTTAGTGATAAAATCTTTTATATTTATTCGAGATATTTCAACTTATTTATCAATTTTTACATCTTCATATCTCTAATTAGTGAAGGATAAAACTTGTTTAAGATAAATTGGAATAGTACTAATTACTACATACATTTAAAGTGAATTGAACTCTTACATATTATTGAGTATATACTTAATAATGATAAAAAAAAATAAAAAGACTTCTCTTGCAACTATAAAATTTACATACTCAAGTTGGAAGTGTCTTTGTTCAATTTTAAGGGTGAACTTTGTTAAAATCACCCTTAATATTGATTTTAAACACCTAAAATGTTATTAAAAAAAGATTTATTAAAAATTAAATCTTGTATGCATGTATATATTCTCTATTACATGCATAAGTGAATATATGTGTATACGAGTACAGTAGACATTCCCTTAAGTTTGCACTCATTTAAGTTTGCATCTCATATAAATCTGCATTTGAAAAGAAAAAATTTTCGGATCAATAATTGTGACTTTATTTTCAGAAAAAAAATCACATACAGTACTTTGATGACTATTTTTATTTGTTCACGTGTAATTGTCGATTGATCATTTTGTAAAATGTGACGAAGGGTGAAGAAGATACCTTATCTTGATTTAATTGATCAAATGATAGATAAGGAAATCTTTCAACTCACTCATATTAACATCAAAGTTGATAACACTCTGTAATGATTTGAAGATAACATTGTGTTGCTTAATTTCAACTTCGTCCATACCAATTACTTATATTTTATATTATGTTACATTTTGTTATATAGAGAAAGTATGTGAATAAAATAAAATAACAAGTTCTTCAACATGTCTTTTATATCTATCATATATCTCATATTTTCACATTCTTTACAAATTTCAAACACTTATAATATTTCATATTGTAATTATATTATTCTTAATATTCCACATCGTAATATGACTATTAAAATTTGATAAATCCGCAAGCTAATTAAGTCAACATCAAACTCTCAAGATCATAATGAGTACTTAAGTGAATGTTTACTGGTACGGATGAATGTACCACTTGATTGTTTAAAATAATTATCAAATATCTTAAAAGAATTTATTTTGTTTCTCTCTTGTTATATGTTTTTTTATCTTTAATTCTTTATTTTTATTTTTATTTTAAAATGTTTTTAATTAAGATCTAAATAATTTTTAATTATTTCTACTAACTTAGAGTTTAAATATGTTAAATATGTTATTGATTACATGGTACCAAATTGGTTAAGCAGAAAGAAACCAAAAAGGACAAGTCTTCATGATTAAGTATTGTTTCCCAATCCCTTTGGTAGTAGTTATTAAAGCCGCAAATCCAAAAATTACATGCACCAATAATAGTTCCTCATGCCACATTATAAAACTGGATTCTTAATACCAACAAAAGATTGCTACTATTATTGTTATAGGTGAAGTGTCTCTATTATAAAAATGAACATTGCATATATCTGTCGGTCTAAGCTGTGTTGTTTATTTGTTGTGTTGTGGTTTTTGTTTCGTTGGTGTCACACTTCAAATTTTGTGAGCTGAGCATGCTTGTGTTGTTTGTTTTGTCCATTTGGTAATTGTTTTTTATTGGAGGATATTTTCAAAGAATATCCATTCAAATCTATACAAAACATTCACGTATCTTTATAGGTTCCCATTTTTCTAAATGCTCCACTTTCTCTCTTCTCTCATTCTTTACGACATAAATTAATTTATGATATGATATTCTAATGATGATCACGTTTCAGCTGCTTCTCATTGACGCTTCCACTGCTTCTATTTCGACAACGCATTGGACTAGCATTTTTTTTTTCGTATTAACTTTAGGTTTATAGTTTAATTAAAGGCATGTGTTGTGTACTTGCATTAAATATTAAAAGGAAAAACTCGTGAAATTTTAATATGCTTTTTAGTATCTAAACCTTTCAAAATTGAAATCCATTCATGTTTTAAATTTTTATACATTTTGATTTTAAAACTTAAAAAATTAATAGATATAATAATTTTAAGGGTTAAATATGTTTTTAGTCCCTTAAGTTTTAGTGAAATTTGGAATTAGTCCATCTTCAAAATGTTTTACCAATTTAATCCTTCATATTTATAAATATGTGAATTTAGTCATTTTAATCAAATTTTGTTAAGTTTATTTGACATTTCAAATACGTTTTACGATAATATTTGAGTTAACATTAAAGAAAAAAATGTGTTAAATGGGGTAAACAATTTTAATACTATCATGAAATGCGCTTGAAACATTAGATAAACTTAACAAAATTTGGTTAAAATGACTAACCACACATTTTTAAAGATGAATGACTAAATTGGTCAAAAATTTCAGAAATGGACTAATTCCAAATCATACTAAAACTTGAAGGACCAAAAACATATTTAATCTGAATTTTAATACAATTATTTTAATTTTTTTGTGTCAAACACATTTTAAATTAGCGTTTAATTGTTTATATCCGTTTGAAATGTTGTTTAGGTCTTAACAAATTAATATTTTTGGATTAAAATAATTATATTTATATATTTTAAATTTTAAGAAGTAGAATGTATATTAAAATTTAAATATAAATAAGTTTTAATTTTTCTTTTAAATTTAATAATTAAAAAAATATTTAATCCATAATATTTAAGTGGCCTCACTAATAAACTTGGAATGTATTACTGATTTAATGTACGTATAAAATTAAAAATTAAATTAATTTTAAGTTGATTTTATTAATTTATTTTCAAATCAATGTTTGCGTTATACACACAAAAGAAAGATCGAATATGAACTGAATTCAGTAAAATTTCAAATAAGTGAAAAACAATGAAAAAAAAATGAAAAATGATTTTTTGACTACTAAATTTTAACAACTTTTTCTTACAACCTTAGGTGACATCTTCTTCTAAGTGGTTCTCCATTCTTCTATTTTTTCATTCTCAATATTTCAAAACCATTTAAAAAATGACACATCAAGTTATAAAATAAAGTTGTCAAAATTTAGTAGTCAAAATATCATCTTCCAAAAAAAAATACATACTTCTGTTTAGTATGATGGACAAATATATGGTTATTTGCTTACCGGTTTTGTGGGTTCCTGGTGTCCGTAGTAAAGGCCCATTGGGTACTTCATGGGCTTTCGTTTTCCATTCTTATGGGCTTTTTCCTGGTCCGAAGAAGATTAATGGGCCCAATAATTGCAGTTTGCAACTTTTCCTGCCTCGAGTGTTTTTTATTTATTCAAAACCTAAAAAAATGAGGGGCAAACTATTAAAAACAATTCATAAAAAAGCTAGTATGTACGTTTAAGAGGAGCAATTACTATTTATTTTTATATATAAATTGCACTATTTGTAATCAATTTGGATAAGAATAACTTGAACAATGACGTTTCCCCTAGCTAGATTTTAATATAATTTATATGATCAAGCCTAAAAGTGTTTTTAGAAAATAATTAAACTCAAAATTACTTATTAATCTTCAGTAATCTTTTGTCAATTAATTGATCTATATATGTTTGGTGGTAATTATTAACGGGTGTTTGAATTACATGTTCTATTTTTATAATATATTATTTATTTTAATTAACGATGCAATATTATTTGTTCTAATTGATTATTTTTTTCTTCCATGAAACAATTTTGTATTTTCAGCAACCAGAATTGGCGAAGTATCATAAATAAAAATGTCATTGCTTATTTCATCATGAACATTTAAAAGCGTCCTTAGTTAAGTTTTAATATTATGAGGCATATTTTAAAATTTTGAAATGATTAAAAGAAAGTTAAAATCGAGTTATGATTCTCACAATAAAACATTTCCATGAGAATACGAGAGAACATATACTTCATGGAATGTATTATATATCTAAGACTATTATAAAAAAATGATATTCCTGTAAAGATTTAAAAAATTATTTTATTTTTTACAAATGTAAAAATTTTCAAAGTGTAAAAAAGTATGAAGGTAAAAATGTAAAACATAAAATGATTTGAGTATTTAGGTGAAGTGATTTGATGTATATATTAAAATAATTATTATAACATATATATATATATATATATATATATATAAGTTGTAATTAACTTTATTTACTAATTTGGTCTCAAATTGGAAATGACAAGATTGGACCGTTTTAAAAAATAGATACTAAATTGAACAAAAAATTTTAAATAGAAAATTAAATTGAAAACAAGTTTTACTATTGTCACGTCATATGTCATGACTGTAAACTGCCACATGGCACGACAGTAACTTGACATGTGATAGATTATAAATTTTTAGAAAAAATAAATAAAAATAAAAAAATTCACAGGCTTAACACATGTCTTGTACTAATTGGAACATGATGTTAACTCTAACCTAAGAAAGATGACCAAATTGAACCCTTCTAATTAATTAGGGCACTAAATTAAACAAAAAAAAATTATGGAAAACAAGTTGAACTAAACAAAAAGGCATAGAACCAAAGGCATAGAACCAAATAAGTAATTATACCTGATTTTAAATAAAAACTGTTTGGAAAACTAAATTTATAAGAAAAAGTATATTTTTGGTTTTGTCAAACTCGTTTTGTCTATGTAGCCTTAAATGATTAAATTACTTGTTCAAATTATAAAAAACATGAAATTTTATTTTGTTTTTATCATCATAATGTTTTAAAAAGAAGTAAATCCATTATTTTTTTTAGAAAAAATGAGAACTATTTCATCAATTTGAAACTACAGACACTAAAATCAAAAGTAACATAAAAGTACATCGAATAACTTTTTTTCCAAAATTATTATTCATATTAATAATAATTATCATAGAAATTATATCATTATTAATTTCTGTTTGGTTAACCACTTAACAACCGTTGAACTCGCAAACAGATACAAAAACGTTAGTATTCAAATTGATATTCTAGAAAAGACGGTTTTGATTTGTTTAAGCACAATATTAATTAAATATTAAATATGGTTAGACAAAATCACTTGTACATGGAAGTAATATGTAGATATTTTTTCTCGACTCAAATATAAAAAGTATTACTTGGAATAATTTTATAATTAAATTTTAATAAATATGATGAAAGATAATTCATGACTTTAATATTTTTCTTCTAAAAATATTAATAGGAAATGATAAAAAGACTATATAAGATATTCTAAAAAACTATGAATTCAATAAAAAAAAACATATTAAAAGTGGTCATAAATAATCCTTTATTATTAACGGAAATATAAAATATTTGTTTCTCCGACATGTTATCCTTTCCTGTTAGTAATATAATATGTATGTTATTTATTTTTTTAATAAAACTTGTACAAAATAATATTATCAATACAAATAAAATATATAAATATTTCTCAGTTGTCCTTATCTTTTAACTGATTTTATACTATTTTTTTAAAATGTACACTGCAAGACATCACTTCTTCATCTTCTACGACAACGAGTTACTTCTAAGACAGTTTAGTGAATTTGATTACTTGCAAACTAAAAAATGAATAATCGTAATTTTAATATTTATTAAAAATAAAAATATATTAAATGTGCATATTATATATTGTTTTAAAATGAAAAAAAAAGAAGAAAAATGCAGCATTTTCAACTAACATTCTTAACTCTGGAGTGAGGGTTGTCAAACAAAGCTTAGAAAAAAAGTAAATAAATAAATAAACAAACGGACTTTGGAGTCCATACTCTGCAAAACCAAACGCTGTCTCTGACTGTGTCTCGATGGCAGCGTCGCGAATCGTAGCCCACCCTCCGCCCTATCTCCACCGCCAATGTTCGCCGTCAGACGCCGTGCCGTTCCTCAACCTTACGCTTCACGCAAAACGGTACCGTAACCTCAGCATTCGCGCTTCTCTTCACGAGGGAAAGCAGAAGAAGAACGATCTCGCTGATAAACCTCACTCAGTCGAATTGCGAACCAGCCCCAACGACGTCGTTTCCCGCGATCCGCTCATTCTTCCGCGTACCTATTTACATCCTATTCCATGCTTTCTCCTTTTCTTTTTTTCTATCTTTCTGGTAGCTATTACAATTGACGATTTTCGCGATTCAATTTTCAGGACCTTTATCTGCTTCAGTTTCTGACGGTTCTGGACTTCGTGTTGCATATCAGGTGTTTGCTTGCTTGTCACATTGCATGATTATTAGTGGAATCGTTTTTTCTTGTTGTCTGTGTACGCTAACTAGCAATTCTTACATAATTCACTGTATACAAGCACAATCATCAAAATAGCGATAAAATAGACCGTGGATCTTGTTTTAAAACAATTAATTGACATTACTTTCTTGAGGTTTATTACTAGGTGTGGCTGTGCTCATGCATGAACTACTCTATACTCTCATTTGATTCTTTTTTTTCTTTTATTTATCAATTGTATGAGTGACTGAGCTAATTGTATATAGAGTTTATAGATTGTTTTTCAGTATAATTATCGTTGGAGAGTCGACAATCGTACTGTAGATGGTAATTTATGTTGAATGAGGGTGTAAATCGGTGTTTTGCAATTGAAGTTTAACACCCATTGTTTATGATTTCATATAGCTAAATACTGCATTTTCAGGGGGTTCATGGTGCGTACAGTGAATCAGCAGCACATAAGGCCTACCCAAATTGTGAAGCTGTGCCGTGTGAACAATTTGAAACCGCTTTTGATGTAAAGTATTGTTACCCTTTCTTCTTGATCTGTAATCTCTTTTTTATGTTTCTTTATTGGTTTCCCCTGTTTTTCTTCATGGAATTCATCTTAATCTGTATAGTTTTTGTCCAGAGAACTTTATCTCTTATTTTTTCATTACTGCCCGAACACCTTAAATTCAAAATCAAACATTCCAGTTCTTAGCTCTTAGTCTTAGATTCTTGTTGTTTTTTTCTTATTGTGGTAACCTTTTTGTATAGACATTTTCCAAGAGGTGTAATCTCATTGTTTCTCTCATTTTTGGTTTTCTGTTTTAGGCTGTTGAAAGGTGGATTGTGGACAGAGCAGTTTTGCCAATTGAGAATTCTTTAGGAGGGAGTATCCACAGAAATTATGACCTTTTACTTCGGCATAGTTTACATATAGTAGGAGAAGTGAAATATGCTGTTCGTCACTGTTTGATGGCAAACCATGGTGTTAAACTTGAGGATTTGAACCGGGTTCTAAGTCATCCACAGGTGTGATTCTAACGTTTTAAGTCTTACCTTCTCCCAGTGACAAACATGTCCCAGACTGACACTTTTTTTCAGGCTCTTGCTCAATGTGAGAACACACTGACAAAATTGGGATTGGTACGAGAAGCAGTTGATGATACAGCTGGTGCCGCTAAGGTAAGTGTAGAACTATTGAAAGATGTTGAAAGACAAAAAAATACATTCAAGGGACCTCGAAACCACGAGTCTGAACTACTACACCAGATTGATATCAATGGCAATAAATACAAATAATTTAAGGATTTGCTCTTATATTCTTGATATGATATTCACATTGTATCATGTAATTAAAATTACTGTTACATTGAATTTCTCTCTATTATTTTCACATTGTATCATGTAATTAAACATTTGTTTATTTAATTTGTGATGTTAAGTCTTTTTTTAATTTGAGCTGCATACAAAATTAAAATAGTAGCCCTACAAAATATTGAAAATACAATAAATAATTAATTGTGTCTATAAGACTGAAATAAGTAATAATAGTTAAAATGATCTTAAAAATAATAAGGAAGTGTATTAAGATGCAAGAGAGTACGGGAAGAAAATTAATTAAGCTAAAAAATGGAAGCTTGCTGGGTAGCTTATAAGAAACTCTTAAAATAAGCTAATTTGAGGATTTCCCAACACTTAGTCGGTCAAACTAGTCTATAATCTAGTAGCTAGCTTATTCGTCTTAACAAACGCACCCTAAGAGATCAATTAGGATGCTCTACCAATAAAAAAATTGATATATAAGATATTTATCATATGTTGTAATAAAAGATAGGTAGCTGACATAATTTCTGGTGTTTCTGTTGAGCAATGGTTATTATTAAATTTTTGTACTGCAAAGAATTTGGCATCATTAGAACAATTCCCACTTTTTCTAGGAAACATGCTTCTTTCCTTTATATTTGAGAGCATTTTGTATATTTAGACCCTATCCAAACATGTAGAACCTTTTCTCCCAAGATTTCACTGAAAAACGACTTGTTAAGATCCTTAATAAGTGATACTGTGGTGTGATATTCTTAGGTTATTGTGTAAGGGACCACCATAAAATTAAAAAAGAGAAGTAAAATAAAATCTTTTTGCATTGTTTTGGAAACTAAGGATAAGAGTGATTTAAAATCACGTAAAAAAAAACCAGTTAAACTTTATTTTGTCTGAAGATGTTTTGTTTTAAATTTGCATTTAAAACTAAAAACCAAAAACTTGCAACCATCCCAAACAGAGGCCTTAGTTATAAGTAGGTCCATCCTTGGTCAAATTCTAATCTGCTGAGAATTTTGGCATATTCTTGTCATCTTCTGACGACATGATTAGATGTTGTACCTTGGGGTATTCGATTGAGATTCAATTTGTATTGCTACTGCCTACTTGTTTTTTAGTATCACTTATCCTATTGTTACAAATTGTAGCAAGTTGCCTTGCTCGGACTACAAGATGCAGGAGCAGTCGCTAGTTATTCTGCTGCAAAGATCTATGGCTTGAATATACTTGCTGAAGACATTCAGGTCTGGGTTGATGGCATCAGTTTGACCTGTTATTGGAAGTTTCGGTTCGCAGTAGATTTCATTGCTAATAGGTTTGCATTTGCAGGATGATAGTGATAATGTCACTCGATTTTTAATGTTAGCCCGAGAACCTATAATTCCAGGCACTGATAGGCCATTTAAGGTACTCAGAATAAATAGAAGAAATTATTGAACAGAAAACATCATATTTCTCCGGATTCCTACATTGATTGGTTTTTATGCTTACTAATCAATATTAAATATTGCTATTGATTTGTCAGACAAGCATAGTTTTTTCTTTAGAAGAAGGTCCTGGGGTTCTTTTCAAGGCTCTTGCTGTTTTTGCATTGCGTCAGGTTAACCTTACAAAGGTTTGTTGTCTCTCTTGGCATCACCTGTTATATCTTTTGAGGAGGTTAGCAAGCATGCTTTTTAGGCCTTTCTAGTTATATAATTCATTTGTTTTTTGAACAGATTGAAAGCCGTCCTCTGCGAAACCAACCTCTGCGAGCAGCAGATGATAGCAGCAATTCCAAGTATATTTGCTGAAAGTCATAGCTATCTTTTTCTAAACTCTAACACATTCATCATTTAAACTAATTAATTAAAAACTTAAAATCATTATGAGTGTTGTCTTAAAGAAAAAGGTATATTGCTAGTGATTGTTATGACCGTAGTTCTTATCTTATACAGGTACTTTGATTATCTTTTTTATGTTGATTTTGAAGAATCAATGGCTAATCAGAATGCACAAAATGCCCTAAGGCATCTAAAGGTTGGTTTTAATTTAACCCTTTAAAGCACATTGAAAGTTTTACTGGTGAGTACATATTCTAAAACCGATACACATAACAGGAGTTTGCTACATTCTTGCGAGTGCTAGGGAGCTATCCAGTGGACACTAGCTCGACGTGAATAATTTCCAAAAGAGGTGAGGGTCATGTATGGTCATGTATCGGAACAATTTTGAGATTAGATTAGTTTACCGAATGTAAATAACCTCCAATTTTGAAACTTTTGGTATACCTTATCTTTTATTGCAAAACAACTAATCTTGTAGTTAAAGATGTCATGCATCCTCCGTCTTGCCAGAAAAAGAGAAGATATCCTATGTAAAAATTATATTTTTTTTCTGATAGATGTTTCTCATTGTTAAAATTGAATGAGTAACATGTTGCCAATAGATTACTGCTTTTGTTGGGAATAAAATCTAGATATTTTTTATTGGGTTTAGCATGTTTGTGGACTCAAATGTATAGTTTATGATGGGCATTTTATTCTGTACCTTTCATTAAATTAATTTTGTACGCTTTTGGTGATGCAGGAATGCAGAATAGGATTGCTTTTGCGTGCGACGTGGTACTTCCAGTGGTTAAATCATGTTGATGGATATACAGAGTTTAGATTGCTTCATACAGAACAGGAAATTGTATCAAATGTAAAAGCTTCTTAACATTTTGACACCCTGCCCGCTATCTATGTTTTCAGATCTAGCTACAATGAATAGCCATGTCTTTTTTTTTTATTATTATTACGTTTTAAATGTTAGTTAAAATATTTTTTTTCTTTACCAATTGTCCCACTCTGAAATGTTTGCACATGTTCTGCCCCTCTGTGTACAAAAGTACTCTTCACTAATCAAATTTAAAATTCGGTTTGATTGCTTTTCTTTATCAGATATAACTCATTATCATAATTTGATAAATAATTAGATGAGGATCAATAACTAATATTACTAATATTGAATGGTATATCAATACTCGTAAGAGACATATGACTGTAGGTTATAAGAATAAATAACATATTTTTCATGTTGAAAAATATTGTAAATAAGACTTACAAATGACATGATCTCACTAATGTTGAATGTTAAATAATCAATATTGTGAATAAGACTTAAAAATGATATGATCTCACTAACGATGAATGTTAAATAATCGGACATAATCGGACATCACTGTTCCTATGCATTGCTTCAAATGGGTCAAATAGACCCAACAGTGTTGAAATTTTTAAGTTCAAATTTGTGGTTCATACTTCTCATAAATGAAGATATAGAAAAGCTCAAACTTAACTTTAAGACTCCAAATACAAAATAAGACAGATTTTAAGCTGGAACATGCCATTCTCAATGTCTTGCCATTAGATCTCTGATCAAGGCCAGGATCTCACCTCGCATGCTGGCAACCGCAGAAGAAGTAACCTGATCCTTCACAGCAGAAAACCACAAATCATTCATATCCGCATTCTTATGATTTGCATGCCAGTTGCATATTGTTCTTGCTGTGGCTGTCACATATAAACCACAGTCATAACCATTATCTTGCATGGGTGAATTAGTGCATTCCTGAAAGCTAGCCTCAGAAGCTGATCCAGAGGATCCCATGTATCCAGCAACAGCTTTATAGAGTTTCTTGGCAGGTGCTGCATTCATACCTCTGCAACTATCATGGTGAACAAACACATTAGCATTGCGGCAATATGCAACTAAGCTCCAATGAGAACCACCTTCAGCTCTGTCAACATCATCATTGTCATTGATGGGGAACATAACCAGTGCCTTATCAGACAAATGCAGGGGTTCTATGAAATCACCGAGAGACTCAACCACAGGACATTGCATTATCCAAAATGCAATGGATGGTGGAACCAGCAGTATATCCTCAGAGGAATGGCTTGAACAAAGATAACTGAAATAAAACTCAATAATCCTATCATTCAAATAATATGGACCACTAAGGATTTCAAGATCTGATTGTCTAAGCACCACATCATTGTAGCCGAGAATCTTCTCATCTGCTCGTGATTTCTTCATCCTAGTAAGAAGGCTAGCATGGTGAAAACAAATTAGGACAAATCTAAACCAAATTATCACCTACAATCTCCAAAGGAAAAGAAAAGGGAAAGGCACATAGAGCTAGCAATTGTGCTATTTCATGTTCTAATAGCTAAAGTACAACATGCAATACCTTAAAAGTGTGAGAAAAATAAACAAACAATCTATTATTGCTTGGGGTTCTTCTACACATCCGCAAAGACATTACAGTTCTCAATATGTTATTTAGTATAAATCCAAATTGTCAAATTTTTGTTTAAGTTGGAAGATGTTTCTCCAGACATCAGAATTTCTGATGGTAAAACTAAATTACCTTCAATCATCAACAGCAGAAAATAAAAATCAAGAACAACTTCATAAGAGAAGAAATAATTCAGAAAATCAAATAGATGTGTTTAGGTTTAAACTTTCATTCTATAGGGATTTGGTCGAATGAATAATGGTTGCAACCGTTTATACATCGATTGGGTCAAGAGATGAGTAATCTTGTTTCTACCTATTAAAACTTATGTTAATTTATTTTCATCAGAAATGGTCTCCGGAGAAAGAAGTTTGGGGGCAAACTATTAAACTCCAACTTCAAATAATGGAAAAAAAAAAAAAAACCTTGTTTGTTTTGTTATATATCAAACCTAATCTTGCAGTATCTTGGAATTTAAATTGGAACACATTGGTATATGTGAAAATAATGAAAAGAAAGAGAAAATGCAAGAATCAATCAAAGCTATACCAGATAATGACGCACAGTTACAGAGATTGCGCAAGTAGAGGTGAACAATTGCGATGCCACTGCGTCAGAGAAAATTGAAGATGAAAGTACTATTTATAGCATGTGATGTGTCAAACAGTGCTGCTTTTGACATGAAAGGTTAATTTTCTTCTTCATTCTCTTTACATTCATGGTTGCAAGATTTTAACATGAACCAAGATTTATAAAATAAAATTTTATAAATTAGAAATTAATATTTGCAACTTAAAAACTTAAATGATAAAATTTATTAAATATAAGTTTATTTTAGTTATATATATTTAAATTATGGTAAAGATGAAAAGCACTACTTGTATTCTATACTTACACTGTTTAAGAAAAATAACAACAGACTCATTTCTCTACCATTTTATATAATTTTCTACCCATTTGTACTTCTTCTTTTTTCTGTCTATTTTTCCTTGTTTTTCATCTTTTTTTCTAACTAATTTTCATATATTTTCTATTTATTTTTACCCTTTAGTTTTTTAAACTAAATTTATTTTTTCTATAAATTTTCTTATTCATTTGTCTTTATTCCTTCAAATATTTTTTTTAATTTCTTTTGTATTTGCTCAATTTCTTTCACAATCATTAACTTGATCTTTCAATAGTTAATTTAAATGAATTTTATAAATCACTTTTTGTTTATTTAGTTAGTATGTATAATTTTTTTAAAAATGTTTTCAAATTTGAAGTTATATTTAAACATGATGCTTGATGATTATCACGAAATTCATGGTCTCACACTTCTTTGAATCTTATGCATTGAACAAACTCAAACTCTTAACAACTATGAAACCCATATTTAAGATTAAGTGAAAGCTCAAAATTCAATACAAGAGTTAAAAAATCCATGACAACAATAAAAATTAAATTGACCTAGGAACTTCATAAAAGATGATAATTAATATATATATAATAGAGATGCAGGGTTTAACATATGAAGGTTAATGGGAGGGAGATGCTAATCAATGTATTGTTTGTTTGGAATAGAAGAGAAGGACCAATTGTTAGACTTTGAATAAAATATCCACAAATTTGATTATCATTTGAGATGAGAGAGATGTTTTGTTAAGATTTTTTCCTCAATTGTTTTAATTTTATCAAGAATTTTCTATTTGTTGTGATAATTCTTAAAGGTTATAAAACTTTATTGTTTGTGATGTCTATTTTTATGTCTTTTTCAATCTAATGGTAATTTTGTATGTCAAAATTTTCATTTTCCAATTCTACAAGTTTTAGACTTCATAATTGATAACATCATTATCTAAATTTCATATATGTTCATATAATTTCATTATAAATTACATCTACATTTTGATTAGGTTCAAAATTCATTGAAACTAAAAATAATATTCATCATTAATAAGTCTTTCATTTCGATGTTTGAGTAACTTCACTTATAATCTCTATTGCTAGAGTTTCAAGTTATCATTTGATTTAAGCATCACGCAATTTTTGAATAAAATTACGCATATATTAAATACTCACTGCTTAAACTACAATAATTACAAAAAAAAAAACTATTTTTACTTACACCATCACAGACTTTCATAAATTTCACATATATTAACAAACACAAATTCTTAATAATCACATGTCAATATTGTAATCTAATTCATCATACATATGATGTACTAATGCAACTAATATGTTTTTTCCACATCTAAATAACTTCTTTTACCTAAAAGTAACATGTGTGTACAAGTAAAATCTTTCTTATACAATGTATAAAAAAATTATATACAAGACTTTATAGTAATCTTAGTGTCAAATCTTTTACCAACATCCTTTTTACCGAAACGAACAAGAAAGGAAACTAAATCTCTGTAAGAAACGAACTACTTGTCAAATCAATAATTAGATTGTCTCAATTTAACACTCACATTACTACCTCCTCATGGTTGTATTATGTCAGATCAACAATATAACAATCATCCTTTTAACTTAAAGAGCATTTAGAGATAATAGAGCTTAGGAGATAAAATCTCCAATGAAACAAATGATGAATACTTATAACCTACTTATAGGCTTTTTTATATATTTATCTACTTACAAATTACCTTTATTAAAATCTCAAGTCTTATTTTTCCAATAACAAAATTTCTTGTCCTTTGAAACCATTTTTATAAGATCATGCTAAGAAATCATGTAACAACCTCAATATATATATATATATATATATATCACATTATTGATATAGAACAATCTTGACCGGATGAACATCGAAAATATAATGTAGTTACAGTTCTTGGTATAAAAGTTTGTTCAAAATAAGTACATACATTTACTTATAATTTCTAAATGAAAATAGTACCACTACACTATACATAATGTTCATATACATTTAAACACAATGCAAAACACTCCGGACGCTACTACCTCTCTTATGGCTTAACTTCACCATTACCTGCAACTCTATCTGCTCACGCCATAATAACCATAATAATGATTATTGCAAAAGAAAATACACGACCAACAAAGTGAGAAGGGTAAGCTAATGTTAACTTTGACTATGCATAAATAAACTTTCATATAACATGTTCTCAAATGATAAAATTATCAAGCCAAATGAATACTCAGTTTTGCACACTCCATTCAATACAACTCATGTATATACACATTTTATACTGAATATCTAGATTTATGCATTGACTTGGGCCCCTAAAAGGCTTGCTCTTGTCATGTAAAATGAAATATTTAAATCCTAAAATATTACAATCTAGTAATGGTACATGGTTCCTCATCCTTCAGGACAGTGTAAGTTCACTTATAAAACAAAAAGGGGTCCCTGAATCCAAATCCAACTATAGGAACCTCCTCTACTTTTCACTACTTAGACTTTATCCTCTATATGAGTTTGTGAGTCTAGTAGAGTAAGGACGAATTCACAAAGAGGATCCCTGTCCAATGCATAACATTACAATAGCCATCAGACATTCCTTCCTAGTAATCTTATAACATCACAACACATAAAATTCAATCCATTTCCAAATCATATTGATATTCCCCCTCTTGAAACCATAACCAAACTCCATTATTGTTGGAAGTCCCACATAGACTAGAGATAAGACAATTTCATAGTATATAATTGGGTGCAAACCTCACCTTACAAGTTGGTTTTGTGAGGTTGACTTAAGCTTAAAACCTACTTAACTTGTATTTTTAAAAAAGGCCAACATATTGCAACTAATATGATCAAATTCCATTCTTACATCCAAACTCATATCTCAAAAAGCTTTTATAAACTCTAACTTTTTATTTATCATATAAAACATATCATTTAAGACATATCACCTTCTTTTTAGCATGTTTAACTCTTTCTAATTAAACAAATACTTCAAACTCTTGCAATCACTTAACATATTAAATCTAGCACAACACAAATAACATCTTCAAAGTAAAAGCATTTAAATTTAACACTACAAAAATAACGATTTCATATCTTTAAAGTAAGTACCACAACAATCAACTATACTTAATAAGTAAATACTTTTTCTCATGAATTTTAATTGTTAAAAAGCATAAAAGACGATTTTTTTTCTTACATAAATACAGATCCCAAACTCTATTTCAACTCTAAGAAAATCATACTTCTCTATTCAAACAAAATGTTAATATATATGGTTACTGAGTTAGAGGATTTATTATCTTGGAGAATCTTTATCTGAATCTCTTGTAATATCTAGTCAACTTAACAAAATTTTTATATTTGAAATCGTCTTAGGACTCTTTTACTAAAGAACTACTTCAACTTTAGAATGAGCTATAAAAATCTCTTTGGTTGAGTTAAAATACTACCAAAACTGAACTTTTGACATCCAAAATTCACACTTCAACAATTTTGCAAAAAAAATATTTTCTCTTTCAAAATGCTTGACATGGTTCTCAAATGTGGTTCATTTTTATTATGAGCATAAAAGTAAATCAATATATCATCAATAAACACACATTCATAATAATTACATTTGATCCCAAAAGTTATTTTCACTTTTAGACTTTGATCTAATACAAAAATATATAGATTTCAAATCAATCTTAGCACATACCATTGTGAAATTGTAATGTAACAAATCATGAACATAAATAAAGGATGAACATGTCAAAGTGAACCAAAATCTATGTTACGTGAGATTTGTACCCAAGTTATATACTAGGAGATTGTCTTATCTTTAATCGATATGAGACTTACAACAACTCATGAGTTAACCCGACTCATCACATATTCGAATTAGACTGAATTAAAAAAAAAACTTTTACCAATCATGAGTCATAATGAATTCAACTTATTTAACTCACAAGTTTATGAGGGTTTGAGTCAGCTTATAGTAAACTGAACCACAACGTACATATATTTCAAAAGAACCCACACCTTAAAATTAGGGTATAATTGCTGATTTGATACCCCAATTTTTTGGTTAAGTTCAATTTAGTCCTTATACTTTTGGTTTGTTCAATTTAATACTCCAATCATCTAAAAAGATTCAATTTGGTCATCTCCGTTAAGTTGGACCAAATTGAATCTTTTTAAATAATTGGGATACTAAATTGAATAAACAAAAAATATAGAAACCAAATTCAACTTAACAAAAATTAGGTACCAATTATACTTAAAATTAAACATGTAACTTCAAATAATTTAATTTCCCTCTTCTTCATATTTCTACAACCAAAACAAACTCTAACTTCCCTCAGCCTCGTACACGCCACACATAGCTTCATCTCCAACATCATGTTTTGTTCGTTGGTATGCATGGATGCTGTCCCACATCGGTGATCATCGGCGTCAGTACTCCTCTGCATCGGTGCTCCTGGCGTCGATGCTAAGATCTTGGTGTACGAAGCTTTATCCTTTTCTTCCCTCTCGTATTTGGATTCTTTGCTCCATATCATAGACTGTGAATCAAACAATAACAATCATTTTCTGGTTTCAGGGTCTGTGCAAGAAAATTTGGAGATTTCATCAGCAGTGATGGGGTTGAAATTTTGATTAGCACTTTTTAAATTTTATGTTTTCAATGTTTGAATTTTTTTAATTTTTTATTCTGATTTCGGATCGATAATTTATGAGTTTTACTTCTAAATCGATCTTGCAAATTTGAATATTTAGAAATGATAAAAGAAATTATTTTTTATTTTTACATGAATTAATGAGACAAATCTTAAAAATTATGACTTATTACATACAAAATAAGTTGTGTTTGAATCACTTATTTTTAATTCAAGTGAGTAATCTTGTAAACGGAGTTGACTCACCTTGAATATTTATATTATTTTAAAAGTTATAACTATAATGTGAAAAACTTAAAATGTATAAAGTATTTTTTAATGAATGAGTAATTTATATTTGTTATTATTTTCTAGTTTTTAATGAGTGAGTAGTTTATATTCACTATTTTTTTTTCTTCACCATTGTAAAATGTAATATTTTAAAACGTAATTAATAATAAAACAGGAAATATGTGCACAAAATGAGTGAATTCATATTCAGTATAGATTTCAACTTGAAAAACTTATAGATAAAATGAAATAGAAAAAATAATGACCTTCAAAAGTTTTGTAACCATTGTCATTGTTCTTGATTTTTTTTTTCTGAAACATGACAAAAAATAATGCTAAAAAGGTTAAATAAACATTATGCCTTTGAAAATAACAAAATTATGAATAAATGAGATACAAATTACACTGATTACATGATTTTGAGTAAGTAAATTATATATTAATTATTGTAACAAAAGTATAAATAAAAAGTATATCTTGAAATATTTCTTAACTACTATCACTTGATTTAGTTCATTTGATACCTCACATAATACAAAATATTTGAGGACATAGATTAATTAAAGCTTAAATATATAAGTTTAATCTAAAAGATTAATGAGTTTTATTTTAGTTTCAGTAAAAAAATGTTTTCATCTTTCTATAACTAAAATTCATTATTTTTATGTTTAAACTCACTTTTAATGTTTTTCTTAGTTTGTGAATATATAATCTTAATTAATATTAGTGTAATTGTAAGTTCGGTCTTTCAATTTTCCAAATTTAAAAGAATCATAGTTGGTAATATATTATTTAATTTTAAGTTTAATTAATTTTTGAGTCTCTTAAATTTAGATATATTTCTTATTATAATTTTAATTTAGATTTAATTAAGTTTTAAATCTTTCTTAGATTTAGATATTTTTAATTAGGTCTTTATTAAATCTTTTAAGTACTATATTTTTTAAAGTGAGTTCCCATCTCATTAAGCTTTTTTTGTTAAGTGGTGACGTGAGATTTATTATTATTTTCTTGTATCTTATATTAAGAAATATTAAGAAATGTAGGATGATTTTGTGAGTAATAAAATAATATTATAATTAATATAAAATTATAAGTAATTTTTATTGTTTCGATATTATTTTATATTAATTACAAAAATCGTACTTTTAACAAGTGGTTAAAATAATTACATTTACCAAATTGACATTTAACAAGAATTCAAAATTTAATTGAACATTAATTTTACATATTCATGCAAATAATAGTGGTACAAGTATATTCAATAAGATATTTTTATCAATAGAAATAACATTTTAATATAAATTTCACAAATATAGGTATCTTAAAAAAATTATATCTATAGTATCATATTATTTCCTTTGTTCATAAGAAAAAATATAAGCAATTTTCGTTATATATACTGTTATGTTATAGGTAGACTTTGTTACATCAACTTTCCCTCTCTTCATTCTTTTTTTAAAACAAAAATAATCTGATTGTGGTCATAATAAGCCTTAAATGTTTGCCAGAACTTCCAAACTGTTAGGTCTTTCCTAATAAGTTTTATCTAACTTTAATAATGACTAATTGATTATATTATATATTGAATAGGTTAATATTAGAATTAATAATAATATAATTTTATTGCGTGTATGGGAAGTAAACATTCCTTACGCTTGAAGTTCAATTAAAGTTAAACAATGTTTTCAATATATTTTAGACAAAAATAAAAATAAATGCTTGTTTAGTAAGATATACACAAAATCAGAAAAATTAATTAACATTGCTTTAAAAAATTCATCCATTGTAATTAGTTTACTAAACAGTTATAAATTTAAAACTAAAGAAGGAAATGTAATATTTTTTATTTTCAAGTAATTTCACAAAATCATCAAATTGTATTATTTAACGTGCTCCTTTGTAAAATTTTATTAGGTGGATGCAACTGAATTGAATTATTTGTTGAAATGACCCAAAAACATCAATGTTGGAAAGCATTCAAAACAAATAACATGACACAAATGTAAGACAGATTGATAAATACATTTTTTTTTTGTCCTTAAATTGACACGCATTTTAAAACAATGGTCCTTTTTGAAGTATGATTTTGAATCTTGTATAGAACTATACTTAATTGTACTTAATACAATTATATGGACTTTGAATTTTTATATTATTTTGACTTCTATCAATTCATTAGAATAATAGCAGAAAGTGTTTCTATTGATAAGAAACATAAAATCAGTGTTCGTAGATAAATTAATAGGGATTTACATAAGGTAAAACAATTTTTTTTTTTTTAAAGTGAAAGTGTAATTATCATATTTATTATGTATATAGACAGGTGAAGTGTAAGGTCCATTAAAAATCTGCTTTCCCTTTTCTGCCCTAATGTCTAAAGGCTGGCCTTAATCTGTTGAGCCTAAAGGCTGGCCCATAGGGTGCAGAGGCCCTAAAGCTGTTAGGGTTTCCCTTTCAGCCTCACTTTGCAATCTGAATCTAAACACTGCCTCCCTTTCCATTCCAGAGCTCTGCTAGGGTTAGCCGTCAACCCCCAAGGGAACTCCGACCAGAACTCCACTTCACGTAAGTCTGTTCTAACTCGTACCTTAGTTCCATCTAGCTTCTTCTTCGTGGTTCCAACTAGGGTCAATCAGGGTGAACTCGTTTTAATCTAGTTACACTGTTTTCCAGCTCACTAATCCACTCTAGGCGTCGTTGCGTTCGCTGTTGGTGCCTAGGGATCCAACTACTAGCTGGTTTTCCAGGTAAGGGAAGCTAGAACCCTCTTGCTTGTTTGGTACGAGTCTGTTATTCGATGTTGGTTGTGATTATTTGAGTTTGCTTGCTGTTATGGGTGTGTGATATGGTGGGAATGTTGTTTGGGGTACGCTCACGAGTCTGCTGCAGGTGAAAACAGTGGCGGGCACTGATAAACTCGCCCAGGTGACTTGGTCTCGCCTAGGCGAGGTTAACAGGGGCTCGCCTAAGCTAATTTTCCACGAATGGTCGCCCAGGCGACCCGCTGTTCTTTTTGAGCGAGCGAGCGTCTCGCTTAGGCGAAGAGGGTCTTGCCTAAGCGAGATCGTGCAGGGGCTATTGTTCTCTTCGTCGAGCTCTCGCCTAGGCGGAGGGGAGCTCGCCTGAGCGAGAGTCATTCTCGCTTGAGCGAGACCCTCCAGCCTGAGCGAGGAGCTGGGCGAGGATACGTCCCGAGATGTTGTTTCCTCTATGCTTGGATGTTTAAATTGTGCTATATGGGTTATTGTGTGATGGCTTATTGAGAATGAGTATGCATGTTTGGGAAGGGATTATATGTGGGGGATTGTGAGCTTGGCATGATTTTTATATGAGTTGTACATGAGAAGTTGGATACATATGTATGTGCGTGTGGTCACGAATTTGGCATGAGTTACAATGGATCTGATGGTTGGTAGACCAGTGGCGTGGTTTTGGCATGAGGAGAAACACATTACTCATGGTTGGGAATAGCGAGTTGGTATTGATTCAATGTATGAGAAACGAGGATTGGTTATGGATGTTGGTATGATATTTCATGTGTAATGTATGTGGAAATTCTTGGCTGTTATATATGTTGGTCCGTGTCAGTGCGTAATTCCTTGGAGTCTCTAGGTGAGACTTTCAGGCTCGCGCTTCAGTAGTCAGGACGTAATTTCATGGCACCTGTTAGTGGGTGTCCATGGTGGTGCCCCATTTGTATAACTAGGTAAAGATTCAAGGTAAGGTTGCATCCTGACATCTGAGGAGTCAGTTAGTCTCACCTAGAGCGGACTGACTCCTGTGGTGAGAGTAGCAGGAGGCCTAAAATTCATTAAGGGCTAACCTTGTGGTGAGGGAAAATTGATCCATCGTAACACTTGTAACATATAGCTCGGGGGTTAGTAGCTCGGGGGTGAGCAGAGGTATCCACCACAAGTGCGGGCATCCGCTGAATCCGACCAAGTTATACGTATCCAGATGAGTCGAGTTGGGTCGTAGTGTATTGATTGAAAAGTCTTGACATGCTTGGATGTTGTATTGATATTGGATGATGAAAGTATATTTAACTGTATGATAAAAATGTTGATTGGCTCTAGCTTACCCTTTTCTTGTTGGTTGCTTTGTATGTCGTGTTTCTATCTTTGCGGTGATCATCAATTTATTGATGGGAGCAGATGCGAGGGACAATCGTGGTCATCAGGCAAGAGGCGATTCTGCAGCTTAGCTTTCTTGGAATATCTTGAGGGCTACGACCTATGTATTTGTCAGTCTTTTCTTATGCTTGTGTTTCCAACAGACTATTTATGATGCTCTTTTATTTTCGGTGGCACTGTGGTGTGCCTTAGTTGTAAGGTCTTATGTTTAAACTCCAGAAATGCGCTGTTATATTATAATCATGTGACGTTTTCTTTTAATTACGCTCATTAATTAATTGGGAAGTTACACTGAGTTAGTAAATTATTGTTTTAATTTTGTAATAAAGCAATCATTTTTACAGCTACATTGGTTGAATCACTAATTGTGTGAATTATAAAAAAATAAATATAATTTCACGATTATTACAATATTTGTATAAAAAAATATATTATCATTTGTTTTTATTGAAACACTACTTTATAAAATATAATTTAAACAAAATCTAAAGTATGCTAATTTCACATTTAACATGTTTTTAAATATTTTAAAAATTGATTTAATTTCAAAAGCTTTAATAATAAAATAAAACCATAATAGAGATAAACATGAGTAAAATATAACCCTTAAATTACAAAATAATTTATATTTATAGAACAACTTTCGAGCAAAGTTACTTATCTATTACTAATAAGACAATACAAATTAGTAAATTGATCAATTATTTTATAAGTTAATAATGCTTAGTGATTATAATTTGTATTAAACTTGAAAATTTATAATATGATATAAAAATATGATATAAAAAACTGAAAATTTAACATCTCAAAAGGATATATTATCTATATAAATAAATTATTTATAGTTCTTATAAATAAATAATTATGTATATTATCACGCTAAATTTAGTTATTTATATTAAATTTAATGTAATAAAATATAAATTTGAAAATAAAAGTCAAACTAAACAAGAATTTAAGACATGTAATTATTGATTTAGTGTCTCAAACTAAACAATTTGCAACTGATGTTGGTCAATAGTAACTGATACACCAGTTTGTTGATGTTCACCATCATACAATATAAAAAATTGTTTATAGCATTCAAAATTTTGTGAGTAAAATATATAAATACATGAAACTCACCAACAATAGTTAGTTTCACTGAAATTAATTTTAATCCTTTTAATCAAGATATTTAAAAATAGACTTCAATAGTGCCCGAACAATGTTGCGCCTATGGTTAAAAAACAATGTTTACTTTTCCATGTTAAAAGTACATTTATTTCTACTTAGTTCTCCCAAATAAAAACAAAATTATAGTAATTTTATATTCATTTTAATCTGTCTATATATATATATATATATAATATTACTCTGTTCATTAATTAAAAATCCTTTTAGATATAAAATTTTTAAAAAATTATTACAACAGTGAACTATAACACTATGTAAGAGAAGCTATTGTCAAATGATGGCTTAAAAAATGCTATACTGTTAATATAGTTAAATTAAATTAAATTGTTTTATTATAATAAACACTTATCATTGAGCTGAATAAAATAAAATAAAATAAAATAATCACTTGAATAAAGTAAAATAAAATAAACACTTGTCATGAGGATAGAAAGAGATTCAACTATAGAAAAGCACCTGCACTTTTTATCTTTCTTTGTGCTTAACAGACGAAAAAGGCACTTGCACTTGGGAATTATATGCCAAAAGCTTAGTTTTTTATTTTTGCGAATAAGATTCAGTGGGACTAATGTGAATTTTCCATTTCTAAAGCAATGGCAGTTGCCAAAGGGAAACTGAAGCAGAGTGGTACGGTCTAACAAACCAACACAGCACGCTTCAAATTCAAACAAACAAAGCGAAACACACAACAAAACGGTTTTCTCAGATCCAACGCCGAACTTCCATTGCCGGGAAAATGAATCGGTTCGTAGACAACTTGCCGCCAATGGATCTGATGCGTTCGGAGAAGATGACCTTCGTTCAGCTCATCATCCCCGCAGAGTCCTCGCACCGCGCCATCACCTATTTAGGCGAACTCGGCCTCGTCCAATTTCGAGACGTAACTCTCTGAGATCCAACCTTCTTTCATTTCTTTCAATTTTATTTTCTCCTTTTGTTTTTGTTCTGCGAAAACATGTTTCTCTGCATTAGTCCAGTTCTCAAGGCATTATTTTCGCATGATGAGTTCTTGGAATCTGGAACTGCTGGACGGATATGTTAGAACGTTTTGTGTTCTCTTTTTGTTTGTTGTGTGGTTGAGTTGGATATGGATGCATGCACACATAGTTTAGATGGAATATGATTTAACATTGGAGTGTAGATTTCGTATTTTGTCGAATCAAATTATGGTTTGAGAGATTGGTTGATGAAAAGTTTAGTTGCTTTATTAGTTATGTTTAATTTTGTGTTTAAAATTTAGGCATCTATGATTGGATTCCTATAAGGATGATTTGGATAAATTGAACTACGTAAGTGATGGAAAATAGAAAATAGTTTGTTTGTCTGGTATTGGCAAGGATGATGGTTTGTTTTGTTTTTATTTCTTCATTCCAAATAAGATTGCTGCTCTCTGTGTCTTGCATTGTTCTGTGCTGCATATAAATTTATGTTCAGAAGGCTAGATTTAGAAACTTGATTTTGTGGTTTCTTTTTATAGGCCGCTGAGGGTAATTTTGTGAATTCTATTAATGAATGGTTCACTATGTCCGTAGTAGTGATAGATAACTATAAACGGTGACCTAGTGCACGAGGCTCTTACCTAATAGGGTTTAGGGTATAAGCAGGCAGATCATAAACTGAGAGGCTACTCCCGTGATCTTCAAGTCACAGACAAAAGTCTTACTGTTGCACCGAGGCTTACTCTTGTGTTAAAGAGCCATACTGTTTAAAATTTTTATTCATTACTATTTAAGTATTTTGTTGTATAAGAGGACTCTCCTTAGAAGTTGTTTCTTTATGTCTGATCATATGAGTAAAAATTGGTGGCGAACCATACACGAAACATGGGAGAATCTCTGTAAGTGTAGAGAATTGTTGCTCTTTCAGGTCAAGGGTCCTGGTGGGTCTGAGTATTTCTGGATATGTGAAAACTTTGATATTAATGTTCAATTATGGTCTATTTTCCATGCATTTTTGTATGGACAAACTAAAAGTGGTGAAGTTATTTAGATTTTCAGTAATGTATCTTCTTCGCAATATCATATATATTCCTGTGTCCTATTACAAATGATATTTTGGGTGGAAATTTTCAGGTGTGTGTGTGCTAGGAAATCTTCAAAGTTGATTTTACTTTTTCCTTTGCAGCCATGTATTCTAAAATTTCTGTTTTAGAATTCTTCTGATATTAATCATTGCATTTCTTATGGATTTTTGTTTTCTCATTTGTAGTTAAATGCTGAAAAAAGCCCCTTCCAGAGAACATTTGTTAACCAGGTAGTCTACACTGCGCTAATTATTAGAAATTCTATTGCATTTTGAATTTCCTTAATTTTGTCAACTTTTGGAGTGGTAACTCATTAGTATAATTTTTTGAGGTTAGGACTTTGTATGCAGTTCGGTTATGAGGTTCTCCTATGGGAACAGATATTATGACGCTATGCTTTCCATTTTCTAGTTAGAAAAGAAAGGATTCTATTAATTACCTAGTTTATTTCATGTTAATCAGAGTATTATTTCCAAAATATCGACATTCATATTAAAATAAGGTAGAAACTGGTTCAAACTTTAGGAAATAATTTATTTTTTGTTTTCCCTTTATTTTTCTAGAACTAAACTGAATTTGGCTTATAAAATCTTGTCATTGTTTAAATTATTGGGATTATAGTAAGAGATATAAAAGAGAGTACGGAATATATTTTCCAATGTATATTGATGTGATATGTGACTCAAAAGACAAGGTACTAATCTTTATATACTTGACTCATAATCCTTATTAAATACGGAAACAGATAATGAAATATGGAACCACTCTAAGAGATCATCAATGATATTTTAAAATATTCAAAGGTCTTTGAAAAAATATTATGAGATTTGTAGATATTCTAACAGACAGATTAGCTTTTCATAGATTCTTTTCATATTGTTATCTATCTGCAGACGTTCGGATTGCGGTAATATTCTCCAAATATATATTTTTTATTTACCAATATTAACTGCATTTTGCTTGACAGGTAAAGCGATGTGCAGAAATGTCAAGAAAGCTACGATTCTTCAAGGATCAAATCAATAAAGCTGGTCTAATGTCTTCTCCTTCGGTCTTGCAATCAGATATTCATCTGGAGGATTTAGAGGTCCTTCTCCATTTCATTGGTTTTCCTCCATCGTATGTGATCACTGTCTTTAGGGTGTTCTCGATATATGCATATTGTCTGGCTGCCATCAATAACATGATGAAACCTAAGTTGGTTGTCTGCAATTTTAAAACTTCTGGTGGGTGGTTATCACTTATCACTATTTAATCTGACATTGTGAGTTCTGTTGGATTTCTCTTTAAACAGATACAACTTGCTGAGCATGAACATGAGCTAATTGAAATGAACTCTAACAGTGAGAAACTTCGGCAATCATATAATGAACTGCTGGAGTTCAAGATTGTATTAGAAAAGGTATCATGGATATTTCTATAAGCACATTCTCTTTTAAAGTACTGGAAGTTTCGATACACTAATTGTGATTTTTGGTTACAAAGTCTTTCCTGCTTGAATGTAACTCAGAACTAGTGTGTTGTTGGAGATATTTTTTATTGATCTGTTTTTCTATTATACTTCTGATTTTAATGTATTCTGTCAAATGTCAATGATATTTTACTCTTAACTATGGATGTAATTCTGTTCTTTTTATTAGTGAATACTTCCTACATACTTTTTCTCATTTATATAAGATATATAATACCGTGCCCATGTTTCAGGCATGTAGTTTTCTTGTTTCAAGCCATGGTGCTGTCATTTCAGAAGAGCGAGAATTGAAGGAGAATGTTTTCTCAATTGGAAACTATGTCGAGACGCCATTTTTATATGAACAGGTTCCTTGTAACATTTCTTATTACTGTGGATATCTTTTACTAGTTAGTGTAAATTCTTTTACTAGTTTCTTTTTTTTTTTTTTTTTTTTTGTTTT
>Ga0209589_1001304_pt1 | contig 40661 bp, 22 predicted proteins | sample CowpeawhiteBW_FD_187525 | JGI IMG/M metagenome (GOLD analysis project Ga0209589, IMG submission 187525) | Root nodule microbial communities of legume samples collected from California USA - Cow pea white BW (SPAdes) (version 2) | ecosystem: Host-associated > Plants > Roots > Nodule | place: USA...
TATAAGAATAATAATAACAATATTATTATTATTATAATTATTATTATAATATTAATATTATTTATAATTTTATTACTATCACTACAAATAATATTTATAATAATAATATTATTAAAAATTACAAATAATAATACTTATAATAATAATAATACTAATATAATAATAATAATAATTTTTCTAGTACTTCTTTTCTCATATCAATAATAATATATATTAATAAAATTAATAAATTACATATTAATATTACTAGTAATAATAATACCTTTGCAATTAATAATGTCAATAATACTAATAGTTATAACATATAATAATAATAATAATAATATTATTATTATTATTATTATTATAACTATTATTATAATACTAATATTGTTTATAATTTTACTATTAACGCTTCAAGTAATATTTATAATAATAATATTATTATTAAAAATTACAAATAATAATACTTATAAAAATACTACAAATGATAATATTATTTATTATTAATATTATAGTTGAAATCATAAATAAATGAAAAAATAAAAGCAAATTGACTTTTGTAGAATTTGAACTAGGATTTTCTTATATAGAGTTTTAAAATGACACAAAATTTAACTTTTATGATACTTGTCAATAGAAAACAATGGATAATGTAGTAATTTTTGTAATATTTTTTTTCTTGTTATATAATAAATTTTTTTATTATGTAATAGATACTATTTCAAAAGAGACAGTAAGTCTAAAAATAAAAATGCCGTAACATAGAGAAATCATAGTTAAAAATGTATAATTTGAAATTATATATATCATTCTTAATTCACATTGACTAATAAAATTAAAAAGTACACTTAGTCATAATTTATAATTATAAAAATATCAATGATAGACTTTGTAATAACAGAATACTTTAATAAACAATAATTTCTAGAAAACGTATATGAAATATGTTTACTAAAAGAAATATTAGAAACGCTTTCAATAATTTAACGGCAACTCAAGTCCTTCTTTTAAGGGATTTTTAACACTAAACACTTCACATTGTATAAGAACTTTTTAATTTTCTATTACATAAAATAAAGCAGTTAAGTAATAATATAATATAATAGAATGATAATGAGGAAGGAAGAAAAAACCACATCCTTCATGTTCATTGTTCTCTCTAAACCCACCACCCTTTCCCACTTCTCTTGTCGGTTTTTTCTTTTATTTTTCATCAATTTCATAAATTAATCGCACTTATTAATTGGAGTATTGAGACATTTTAGATCGATTAGAGTTCTAAATAGCGTAAATTTCTATTTTTATATTAAAAATTTTCTCATTTAGTTTTCATAATAATTTAGTTATCAATTTTAGTAAGGACAGTTAAAAAAAGTGATTCTCTCGGTTTAATCTACCTTATATTGAATTTTAGTTTTGTTTAGATACTTTGTATTATGTCTCTATTCAGTGGAGATAACATTATTATTGGTTTATGAAACCATAAAAGAACAATAAATTCTAGAGTTAATTAATAGTTTCCAATATACCAAACAATTGAATGTAGAAACGTACCTTCAATCTTTCAATTATAGAGCACTCAAAGTTCTCTTTTGGTTTTCTCTTCTAACATGGAAGAAGAGAAAGGAAGATGAATATAACATTTTGTGTTCACAAATGGGGACTATAACCATGTATGTAACTTCTCTAAGCTACTTACTTAATTTTAATATTTTTAATTTTGCCCCCTCATCAAATTGGAATATTGTTGGTATCTACTCATTTAATATATCATGACATATATATGCTCTTAGTTATATATTTAATTAATTAGATCATTTTAATACTTTGACTAATAATATATTGACCCTAACACATTTAATTATTTATTATTATTATTATTATTATTATTATTATTATATATATATATATATATGTGTGTGTGTGTGTGTGTGTGTATGCGTGTGTGCATGACCCATAATTGCTAACAATTACCTCTTATCCCATAGGAGTTTAACTTTGAGCGGTAGTTATTTCGAGGTAAGGGGAGTTAGTAAAAATCTAGAAATACTACTGCTTGAATTTTTATGTGATGATGATTATGTTATGATATTGAACTGAGTTTTCACAAAAGTGATTGTTATGCTAGTGTTATTGAGTTGAACTTCATATTGGAGTAAATTGATCTATGAGGCATCAGTATTGTCACTTGAATTATCTAGGAAAGTTTTGCATTAAAGTAAATCTATTTTGATACATAAAAAAAGTGAAATGGCTTAAATAACCCGATTGGATAATCTGATACACAAAATTTTGTTTCTAAATTATGTAGAGGTGTTGGGCAAGACCTTAGAGTCGCTAGGCATCTGGAGCTTCGGTATGAAATAAGATCAAACCTAGCAAATGTGAGGAACTTACCCTAGTTAAATTCAAAAGGGACTCAATATACTGGTCCTCCCGAAATTGAGTCAAATATATATGTTATGAATGAGTGAAGGTCAGACCATGAGAGCTTTCTTATGATGATTGAGTCATGAAGGTTATATTATGTGGTAGACATTTTATTCTTATTGTTAATTGATGATCTATGTTATTTAAAGGAACAGAGCGAAGAAGAGTTTCAAAGCTTCAAGACTGTAGTTTTGATGATGCCCAAGAGAAGAATAATGACATTTATAGTATGATTGAGTCTAGAGATGTTGTGAGACAAGCTATATGTCTTAATACCATATTAATCACAGCAAAATTGATTAGAAGTATCCTTGGTGCAAAAGGAATACTAAACTCTGATAAAACTGTCATATTAATCAATTAGATCTACTAATGTAATCAAACATTTAAGTCTGCTCAATGGGCATTGAATTCAGTATCGAATTAATTGATTACACTAAAAAAGTGTAATCAATTAATTGCGATAGAAAAACAATTTTAAGAGCCAAGCATCTCTCTAAATTGAATAACCCCAATTTTCATAATTTTGAAAGTGTGAAAGAGAGATCAGAGAGTTCTTGGAGCATTCTTTATTGAGCACTAATCAATTTTAACTTCTTCATAAAGATTTGTTCAAAATTGATTGATGGAAGGATGTTCTTGCTTGGCTTAGGATGATCATGTAAATTCGACTTGATTTACAGTTGCATTCGTTCCTTAGCTTTTGTTAATTGATTTTCAATTTTGTGTCACTATATAGGTGATGTTCTTGATGCAATTGTGTGTAGCATTGCATTAGGAAGTAATTCTTGATAGGATTATCAAGGTCTTGATATCTTAGGGTTTAGAATTATTGAGCAGTACTTGTAATTCTTGTAAAACCTTTTGACATTGGAAATCTTCTAGCTCGAGTTGCGGGAAGAAATCTGGACGTAGATTCGTGTAGAATTGAACCAGTATAAAATTCATTGCCTCTTGTCTCTTTTCTGATCCACTTTGCTTACTTACATGTCTTTAAGGGCTCATAAACTAAGTATCACATTCACTCTTTATTAATTGATTAAAGAAGATATTGAAAGATCTTGAAAGAAAAAGGGATAGTTTTTTGTCACAATCAATCCCCACCCCCACCCCCTTTTGTTTATGAATATTAGTCTCATCTATTATAACAATTTAGAGTTGAAGGTGAATTTTGTTTACAAAGTAATATTGTTGTTGAATCAAATTTTATGATAAAGATGGAGTGGGTGTTGGAAGATTAAACTTGTATGATTGTACGACTAGGATCTGATTTGAGGATAATTAGTTATGTAGTATTGCTCTATTTTCACTAGCTTATCCTTTTGTTTTTGTATTGTTGTGGTTTCCACCTGCAATTATACATGAGCAGAAAATCATGTAGGTGATAACGGGGAGCAACAATTAAGAGGTTGCAAAGTTTTCTTTTGCTGCATTATGTGAAAATGTAAATAGAATATATATTTTAATTAGGTACTTTTTTTATAAGGTAGAACTTTTTGTTATGTCAAGCTAGGTTATTTTTGAAAAACTTTCATATACATTATACATAATTATATATTTGTATGTGTAAGGGCCATTGTGTACTACTTGCTTATGTAATTTATGTAACGATGAAGTTATGGTAATGTATAAGTTAATTAGGTGGTAACATTTGGTACTATATTAATTACAATTAACTATAAAACTTAAAAAAAATACAATTTGATGAATTTAAAGTATATTTAAGTCAATTATTTTATATTAATTTCACATTATATAAGAATAGAAAAATAGAGTGATAATATTTTATTTTACTTATAATTTTAATAGAATATAATTATTAATTCTAAAAAATAAAATATAATTTATTATTTTAATCTTCAGAGATAAAATTTGTTTATGATATAATAAAAAAACTATTTTATAATGATTCATTATTTGAAAAACAAGATTTAAAAAGTAAATTATAAGTTATAAGTAAAAGATAATATTTTAGTAAAATTTCAAATTATAATAAATTCTTGAATGGAAAAGTAATAATAAAATTTATAATTATCTTATTTATATTAAATAATAAATTTTCTTACAAGAAGAGAGTGTAGGTCCTCTGAGGTGACATGGAGAGACACGTTATTGATTAGTAAGCATAACCGGAGGAATATTCATTTACAAAGATGAATATAATAGTGCAAGAGAGATTAACTGAGTACTTCATGTAAGAATGTGTAACATTTATAGGCAAAGGTAGATAAAAAAATGTAAAGTGGTAATTCATTGACTAATAATATTTTGTGATATACTATAATTGTATTTATTACAAAAATAATAGACGTATTTTGTAATTTATTACAAAAATGTTTACCATAATTATATTTATTTAATATTATTTTTTAGTTACGATGAAGGGGAGGTACATAAGAATGTTTCAACATCAAGTTCGTTAAAATAGCATAGTTAAAGTTAATCATCACATTCAAAGTATTGTTCTCGTACATCCCATACTGAAGGACTAATAAACGTAACCTCTACTATACTGTCATGGTATTCCCTTTCTTCAACACTAACTCAGAATTTAGCATTCTCACCTAACCTCACCTCTTTCATCATTTATCCCTTTTTAACATCCTATCCAGTATACCACTACTCCATTTTTCCATACTCCAAGCTGACCCCACACAAAATTCCCAACCCCCTACACGTTCAAAATTACAAAGTGTCACTGATTTGCTTTAGGCGCTTGATGGCAATCACGGTACTACCAGGCGATGCATACACATTCTAGGAATTTCCAAGAATCCTCCTGCACCTAAGAACTCTAACATCACCATCATCCTCATTTCACCAATTCATCAATCCATAATACAATCAGCTGCACCCAAGTATCAATTTAACATAAAACGAACCACTTTTAGTCAAATTCACACTACAAGTGATCGCTAAACCCAAAACCCCCCAATTATTCAAACCCTAATAACGTACATACCAATTTCATCCAATTAGTTCCAATTACCTCACCATTAGCCAATTATTAGCAGTCCATCTTATACCCAGCTACTAAGATCCCCTTTCCACCGATCCAAATCAACCCAGAACTCATAGAAAATCCAAGTCGAGCCAAAATCGCTCGCGTCGCCAAGCGGATCATACAAAACCCCATAAACTAGGTTGAAACATATGTGTTGCCTGGCGGTCAGTTCATGTCGCTAGGCAGTTCCTCCCTTGAACCCAAAATTTCATAGAAAATCCTACGAGTCGTCTGGCAGCTTTGAAGGTCCGTTAGGCGGTTTTTGGAAAATTTCCAGAAACCCAGAAATATGAGCTTATTCAAAGGGAAACATATACTATTATATCATACACCATGCAATATACCAACTAACATAAAATTTCGTGTTTAGCTCCTCTAACCTGGTTTCCTTGCTCAAGTTTGCACAATCTGAGTGTTGCTTTGGTTCCATAAAGACTTCCCCTCTTGCCTCCCTTCAAGCACACGCACTGACGCTCCTTAGTCTCGCCTAGGCGTCCAGAACACAATCTCCAAAGTTCTTACACTATGGAAATCTCAAAACTCACTCTTTTCCTCTCACCAATACTCATAACTGCAACTTAATTCATATTAATGGTGGTAAAACGAAAATTACATTAAAACTAGGCTTGCTTAATTGCCATTCAATGGTTGTCCTACAATAATTTTCACAGCCTTCTTAGTTGCCCTCTCACGACTAGGGTTTTTCTGCTCCTTCACATTCATGCCAAAAAACAATTTAGCAAAAAGGAAACTTATTTCCTGTTTACCATAGTTTGAACACATAACCACCCAATCCCAAAGCAAGTGCACCACTAATTCAACCAATTCATATTTCGTGATAATTGTTATAAATCTAGGATTATATTATCACTCATCATGATCAATCATATTATCAAAATAATACACAATTAAAATATCACACAATTTGGCATACATAAGACTTAAACCCAAGTCCTTTCAACACAACTAAGTACTCTTAACCAATTAAGCTAATACTATTCTACATCATAAAAGTCAGCATTAAATGCCATAAAGGCTCCCACTACCAACATATATTATTTATTTATTTAATTAATTAATTTTTTTGAGTCTTACATCATTCCTCTCTAATTGAGAATTTGAATGGTTATTAAAGCGCCAGGATAACTGCCAAGACAATCCCTACTTCAATGCATACACTACCACAATTCATAATAATTATCCTTGAATTAGTATTAACACATCTCAGTCTCATATTAGATGCTAGTCAATCAAAAAAAAATTATAGAACTACCAAAATCAAAGTTAAACAATATCTAAAACATGTGCTGATATACTCGCTCAACTAACACAGTATCTCATTGAGCGTGAAGTACATTCTCGCCCAATGACAGACTACTCGCCCAACGACTATCTGCCTAGAACTCCAGAGGAAAATAAATCAACTAAATCACCAGCGAGTAAATTCTCACCCAACGACCTTCAAATCAGTGAATCCTTGATGTGAAATTTGCCTAGTGAGCAATTACTCGCCCAACGACATTCCAAATTAGTGACTCCCTGATGTGGAGCTCACCCAACATGTTTGCATAATTCTGCATAATCCAAATTCTAGATAATTTTGCATTCCAAGAGCTTTCACATATACCCATCATAGATCATACTAAGAATTATGCCAAACACCTATACCAAAATAACTTCAATTTCAATACTAAAATATCAGCATTTTCAATCGATTTCTTTTTAACAAAATTCTAAATTTCATAGCTTTACACCTAACAAACTGTACCACATATCAAATACCTCAATCAATCACACAATAATCATACAATCTGCATTTTTAACAAGTTTATGAATTAAAACAAATAAATTAGCTTCCCTTACCTGAGATACGACACAGACAGATTGTAACATCCCATCCAAATATTATAGATTTTTAGTAAAATAAAATAGAAATAATAAATAAGCGTGAAGTATCATTTCCCAAAAATGTGGGAAAATTAAACTTTATTTCATCATAGAGTAAAATAAATCCATACTTATAAAAAAATTTAAATATAATATCCAAGTCCGGAACATAACAGTTTATAGAATTATTCCAAAACCATAAAACATAAAAACTCTAATAAATCTTTTCTCCCCGTCTAGCCCCGCTCTAGCTTTAGGCCTCTCTAGATCCACCTGTAACATCATCTGCTCCTGTGTACCGCATACACGATCATCGTCAAACACAAATAGATAGGGTGAGCTAACAATTAAACAACATATATAAAACATATATACAAACGAACACACCAAAGGAATTTCATCATTTGATTCCATATCACATGGCCACCACCATGTCATCCATGGTCTACGTCTTTAAACGAATACCTCAAGATGTCTTGTTGTCACACCTACAAGCCACAACTTGTAGAGCATGTACAGGAAACCAGCTTAGATCATACTCTGTAACGCCAGGTAGAGTTCCCAATACAAACATAGTTCGTAACGTCCCAAGATTACCAAACTCATCAGCCACATATTAAGGAGGGCAATCTATCTAGACCCATCCGTACGAGCCACAACTCCCACACTCATACCGACAACACTCGCCAACCCGAGCCACAACTCAAGAGTTCCTCGTGTTCATCTGTCATCCCGAGCCACAACTCAAGAGATGCCATTTCGAGCCACAACTCAAGGAATGCCACATGCTTAACCACTATCCCGAGCCACAACTCAAGGGGTACATTCTGAGCCACAACTCAAGGAACACCAACAAGCCAACCTTCGAGGTATCACTAAAGCTTTGTAGACCACGCACCAGCAAAACATATTTTTTGCCTCTAAAATATCACCTGGCGCTGCTCTTGAGCCGCCAGGAGAAACGTGCTTCCAGACCGCCTTGGGTGGGACACGTGTTGCCAGGCGCCAAGCGCCTCTAATCCTTCTGCCACTACTAGTATCGCTTGGCGGGACACACCTCACCGTCAGGCACTACACCAGTACAGCGAACTTGTGTAACACCCCAATTTTGGGATGTCATGAAAAGTAAGAAAATGAATGCGTTTGACGGAAAAGGATTATCATTGAAAATGTACTAATAAAAAAAATTTAATTTGAGTTAAATTACACAGTTCAAAATGTCACTTTGTCAAAAAAATTCAAATAACAATTGTAAACAAAAGAAAATTACATAGTTTATAGTATCTGATTTAAAACAACTAAAAATAAATTATAAAAACTCTCGAGTCTACCCCAGCCTCTCGTCAATCTACTCCATGTCAGAATTATCTACAATATCATTTGCTCCCGTATAACACACACGTTATACGATAATCGCACATACAACAAACACACAAACAAACAAATAGGTGTAAGCTAACAATAAACAATGATATATAAAAGAATTTCGTAAATAAAACACGATAAATAATACTTAACATCTCATTCAAGTAACACTTAAGCATTAAGATCACAATCAAACTTTATTTTGAACACACAACCCCCAACATCCAAACAATCATATCAAACCAACAGACTATCACATTCATTTAGAACTCTTAAACATAGTAATCATAATCAAGCTTTTATTTTCCGCGGCCTTTTACCCCACAACAACATCTAGTTTCCTAGAAATAGATGGTTCGACGTGTTCCACTATCGCAGTCAGACTGTCTCTCTTATTCCTCAAAGAATTATGTGTCAAAACGTCGATGCATCGCACACCGGGCATTATACTCGCAACGAGTCGAAATAAGGTGAAACATCTTTCTCCTCCCCATTGCTTCACACAGGCGAAGAGGACCCATTTCCACTGCTTCATAGAGGCGAAAGAGTCATAATTGGGTCTCTAGGTACGGAAAACCTCACACAACACTTAATTTCACCAAGATTCTTCAAGAAAGGCAAAATAATCTCAACATGCAACACATCAGAGTTATAGATTGCCAACGAAATCCACACCATCACATCATGCATGGAAAATAAAGTTCTATCAAAGCCCATCAACTTAACAAACAATACATTCAAGCAACGAACTCAACGAATGAAATTCATTCAAACACAGGCATAACATCACACGCAAGTAATTATCCTCAAACTACCACTTAAACTCCATAACCATGCAACCCATGAAAACGTATATCATTCCAATCAAGTGAAGTCACACTAATAAGTATAGATAACCAAATAATATCATAGTATTATTTAATATTATCACGCAACAAACAATAGCTTACAAAAAAACAAAGAAAATAAGAAAACAACTCCATGTATCCACAACAAGAGAAATAAAGGGAGTGGTTGGTTGCACCGTAACTACGTCAGGTAAAGAACAAAACTTGAAAGCCAGAACAACAACTAAAACATGGTAACCATGATGCACCCCACGCGCCCCCCACAAGGCTTAAGATTAATTACATTACTTTTCCACCTAAAGAACTTAGGTACTGGTCACCAAGAATTTAACCGAACAACTACACCTAACACCTTCAGACGTACCAATTCCATCAAAACCAAAGATGGCTTACAATAAGATAGATAGACTACTAGGTAATACCTACGGCCCCACCACCAACTAAAGTTTGGCTAACACACCAAGCTAGGGGAAACATCTACTGTCGTGGTCTGCATCAGGAATAAAAAAGAAGGAAACTAGGTTTATATGTGGTAATAAAGAAAAAACAAATTGATACAAGTTATTCCTAGGGTAGCATTGCTGCAGCGTGATAATTGGGGAACAATTCTAATCCCATCAAACTAAGACAAAACACTAAATTATACGATACTATGCATTTGCATGGTCTACACCTACAACCCGTACTTAAAAGAAGCAATTTCACATGTAGGTGGCCTATCTATTCAAAATTAAATCCCATGCATTTATGTCAAAGAGATAGGCAAAAGAAGAAAGAGAAAAACTAATCTAGTGAACCCATGAATCCTCACACTCTGCAACATGAATACAATCCTTATAATAGCAACAACCCCATGGAAAAATTTGATGCAGCGTGAATGAAAAGAAAAGAAAAGAACTATGCCCATGAATTAAAATAAATGACCCTTTTATGCATTCTATGAAAACACCAAAATGTGCCAAACTGGCTCGCGTCGCCTGGTGGGTGTTCATCACTGTCAAATCATGCATACAAACCCGAAACTAGGGGAAACAGGCAACCATCGCTTGGAGGTCAGGGTCATACCGCTAGGCGATTCCTCTTCAGGAACCTAGAAACAAAACATAAACAACATGAGTCGCCTGGCGGCTTTGAATACCCGCCAGGCGATTTCTGGAAAATTTCAAGAAACCCAGAATTTCGATGTGATAGGAAATGATTCATACATATACATGTTATTCATAAAGCAATTAAACTTAAAACACAAAACTAACGAGTTCTAGCTCCCCTAACTTGAGTTTCTTGCTCCAAAAATGCGCAAATCTTTGAGTCCTTGATTCCAGTTAGCCTTAGCTTGTGATTACTCCTTCAAGACTCTCTCTCAACTCTCACTTCTCCCTCTTTGACGAAAATGTGTATTAAGGCTGAACTTAATTGTTATTCAAAGTTCATTAGTGGCTATTTTTCCAGCCCTCTTGGTTGTGCCCATTGTCAGCTAGGGTTTCTCTACCCTTTCACATTCATGCCAAAACTAATTTTAGCAAAAAGAAAGCTTAATTTGAATATACCAAGGTTTGAACCCCTAACCATGTCAATGTCAAATCAATGCACAACCAATTCAACCAACTCGTATTTCGTGATAATTTTTATAAATATAGGATTATATTATCACTCCCCACGTTCAATTATATTGTTAAAATAGTACACAATTAAAATAATAAATGGCACATACAAGACTTGAAACCTAAGTCCTTTCAAATAACTAAGTACTCTCAACCATTTGAGCTAGTACTTTTTCATGTCACACAATCAATATTTATTACCATAAAGGCTCCCATTACTCGCATTTATTAATTATTTATTTATTTAACTAATTAAATTTTGCGGATCTTACACAAATCAAAAAGAGTATCAAACCCCTTTACAACATAACAAAGTTCTCAACTCAACCTAGGAACAACAAGAACATGATCAAAGTACATCATCAAAACCACTGATCAGTGGAAAAATATGAAGGAAACTCAAAGAACACATACGGTCTGAAATTCTTTGCATGCATAGAAATCTAAACTAAACCAAAGAAAAAAAGCAGAAAATCAACTTACTCTGTTTGAAAAATTGATCAGGCAGAAACAGAGAGCTCGCTTGAGGGATCGCCCTAGCGGTCTTTGATCGTGAAACAGAGGAACATAGACAAAAGATTTTTAGAGATAAAGCAGAAAGTATAAAAGAAATGATTTCTAGAGAGATGAAATGTTTATAACTAATGAAACTCGTTTTCAGATTTCCTATTTATACTTAAGCAATTTAATAATAACATAATCGAATTTCATTATTTTTAAATACTTATCCATTCTAGACTATCATTTTATAAGTTCTCACAATTTTTATTATTATATTTTTAGGTTTAAAGTTTTTATTAAGATTGTGATTACTTTTATTAGAAAATTTAATCCCTATGAAAAAAATTCAATCATAATGTTTTCATTTTCATAATTTAAATCTCAATTTTTACTAAAACAACTTATTTAAATTCCGCTTATGCAACCCAAAAAAACACAATTCACAATAATAATTTCCTTTATCATATTGATTTAATTTGGAGTAACTTCTAGTGTTTGAGATTGGAAAGTGAAATCTCATTCTCGATGATAATGAATTTTTTTATTAAGGTAATATGTAATTGGAGAGGTTACTTTATAGAGTTTGTGAGAAAGATAAAGGTGTATATTCACTAAGGCAAAATACTTATCATTTTTAGTTCATTTTTTTATGTGATTTTTATTGAATGATTATAGAATTAATCAAGTTTTGATCCCTACAACTTTTTCATTCATATCCTTAGTTTCTTTATTTGAGTTATTTGGAAATCATTATTTTATATCAAATAGTGTGTGTTTTTTCTTTTTTATCTTATTGTTTTTAAATTAAGCAAGTAAACACTCGTGGATGATCAAAATGGAAAATTCATAAAATTTAAGGACAATAACTCAATCATAATACGTGTTGTTTTCTCAACAATCTTACATGGTGTTCAGATATCAAGAATGCGTTAAGTGTCATAGTTAGGATCAATGTTTCAATCCCAAGTCTGATGATATAATCGTTATTAATCATCATGCATTCACCATGTATATGAGGTATTGTTTTCTTTGGAGTGTTAGCTCTGTCACAATTTTATCCTTAAAACACACTTCGGAAGGTGGAAGGAGGAAAAAAGTACTTAAACTATTTTTTACCTCGACTTCTAAGAGATATGAGACAATTGAACGTGGTAGGAATATAATTTAAATTGCCTTAGGCATCGACACTTAAGCAGTGTGGGACTATTGGGCGTGAAGGTGTCTAAGTGAGTCAACCCTCACATGGGTTGGCTCACCACAGGTTAGGTTAAAAATGAATTAGTTCAACCTGACTTACTTTTTGGTGAGCCATAAATTTTATAACCTGGCTCAACCCACCACGGGTTGGGGGTTAAGTGGATTGACTCACTAACTCATATAAAAATAGAAAATATCTTTTTATTCATTTTCAAATATTCAAATTTGTAAGATTGAAACAATTTTATTCTTTTTCGGATATTGAAATTTGCGGATCTCAAAGATAAAGCAGTGCAAATAACTACAATGAAATTAAGGTTTCTTTTTTTGGTCTAAAAATAAAAAATAGATAGGTTGCGAGTTAAGTGAGTCCAACCCGGCTCGAACCCACATAACCTGTCGATTAAGTGAATCCAACCCATTTTTGTCCATAATAAAAAAAAAAATCAATATTTCAATCCATGGTAGACGGGTTGACTCACGATTGCTGGCCCGACATGTCTAACATGGTAAGAATACATGGTATAAAATTTGTTCCCAGTAGTCCGATTTCATTTTTTTTATGACAATATATTATTCTCCTTAAATATTTAGGAGATTTGTATTTTAGAATTTCTTCTTCAAATTATTTGAACAAGTTATATTCTATTTATAAATTAAATTATATATTTATGTTTTCCTTGCACTAAAAAAATCATATAAAACATCTTCTATAACAAGTGACATGTAAACTATTTTTCGTGTGATAAACAAAATTTCACAGTAAATGATAATGTAATTTTTACATATCATTTGTTGAATAAAAATATTTTATATGACTTTCATGAAATATAAGAACGAAATAAATATAAAAATTTTAAAAATAATTTAAATATATTTAATTGAGATTAATTCGAATAAAGATAATTTAACATTACGAGAAAACATTTCGAGAAAGATTAATTCAGATAAGTAGAATTTCTTATAGTAAAAAAGATGAATGTCTATTTCTAAATAAGCTTCAAATTTAAAGCCATTGAAAATGAATGGAAAATATTTAGAGTAAGTTGCCTAAAAAAGAGAGATTTTCACTAATAATCTATCAATCCATACATGCATTATTGGATGTTTTCGTCTTTCACTTTCTATTTCTTAAAAAATTGATAGCAATGAATAAAGTAAATGCTTGAAAGGTTTTGAGAGTTTCCAAATTTGAAACAATGCCTAAAACAAAATATGCAATAGAGTAGTATATATCTAGCTAAATTAGTTTATTTACTCTCTTTTTTTGGAATGTCTTTCCTAAAATAGTATGGTGTTTAAGTTTGCACACACTTTATGGAGTGACTACTTAACACTAAAAAAGTATGAACATTTTCATTCAAAAGTAGGAGTAGGGATGGCAATTAGGACCTGGTCCGCGGGCTCGGCCTGCAGGCCCGCAGAAAAAACGTGGTGCCAGCTAGGGTAGTGAGTCTACAAGCCTGCATAGGCCCGCAGCCCGCACAGGCTAGTCCGCGGCCCGCACGGGCCAGCCCGCAAGCACCCATAAAATTAAAAAGAAAAAAAACTTGCACTTGTGTATATTAATTACTTCTTTTATGGACTCTTGCATTAACGTTTCAAATTCTTGTATAACTGGAAAAGAAAAGTATTATGTAATTTTTAATGTGCTAAAATTTAAAGAATACATTGTGTATGTCATAGTATGAATATGATGAAAATGTTGAATTATCAATTTATCATCTAATTCCCCAAAGTCTTTACTTAATTTTGTGAACTTCTTAAAGTTTCTCAATTTTTAAACATTGAAAGTTTTATCATAAAAAAGTAAAATAAAATAAAATAAAAAGCGGGCTGGCCCGCGGCCAAGAAGTATGTGGGGCGGGCCAGTATTTTCAGCCCGCATAAAGTATGCGGGACGGGGCGGGCCAGTCTGCGTTGTGCGGGCCTTATGCGGACCGGACCTAAACGGGCCGGTCCGACCTGCATTGCTACCCCTAAGTAGAAGAGTGTATAGTATTAGCTTACATATACGCAAAAGGAAGATATATTAATGAGAGAACTTGCATTATTGAAGACTAACTAAAGAAAATTCAATGAACTCGTAGCATATGATTATACAATATTATTTAAATGGCTCATAATTAGTGGAATCTCCCAACTACCACATAACTAAAGTAATAACTAATATTCACTCCATATTTATTTTAACATAGTTTCTTTTTTATTTTATTCGAAGAGTACAAAATATGATACCCACAAACTTTTATCATATATTTAATCCAAGTTTTGTTTATAAAGGATGTGACCACATATAGTTTAGCAAGACATGTTTTTATATTTCTTAAATATTTAAGTTATTTTCTTTTTCAATTTGTTTAAATTTTGACAATATTTTACATTATTAAATATGCACATCCATTAGGTGTATTCGTTTTTTGCTTCTTTTTTATTGTATTTCTGTTGTTTACAGTTAATTCATTGTGTGAAGAAAAGGTTTAGGTGCAATTGTGTAGAGGCATTGCATCTAGAGGGAGTTCTTGATTTGTAGATCAAGCTCCTTAGTCTTTAGGGTCTTGAACTATATAAATGCTCTTGTAATTCTTGTAACTCTATTGATTTACTGGAATCCTCCTAAGAGGGTTGTTTATCGAACCAGTATAAAAACGGTTGTGCTCTTTGCTTCTTTCATCTTTCATCTCATTCCTAATTGCTTGGGTCAGTCCATTAAATTCAGAATTGGTAAACTAGTTGTTTGGGGTCATAAAGATTAAAGAAACTTTCAAGATTCATTTAAAATTAGTAAAAGGTTGAATAACCAACTCTTTGTTTTCTTTCAGTATAAAAGATTTATTTTTTCTAACAAATATATAAAGAACTAAAAATAGTTTTCTTTGTTTACTTGTTATGTTTGTCTGGCTGCTCATGTCACATGACACTCTTTTCAAATAATTCAAAATACAAAAAAAACATGAAAAGTTTAACATTATAAAAAAATCAAATCAACAATTTCTCAAAAGGTTCATTTGGAACTACATGATCCGTGATTCTTCATTGTGAATGGAGATACTTAAGAACGAGATAAATCCTTATCGGGTTCATTTTCAAAAAAAAAATATCTAAAGTGTCTCAAAAAGTTTTCCAAATAGGTTTTCATTTAGAATTGCATGGTCGTTGATTTTCCATTTTGAATGGAAGTACGTAGGAACGAGATCCATCTTTGTCGGGTCCAAAAAAAATTGTTTCTTCTTGAACAATATTTTATTATTTTTGAGAAAAAATAAATATTTTGAAAATCACATATATTTTAGCACATTTAATTAAAGGTGTCGTCTTAGGACAGACATTGTAGGGTATTAACACCTTTCCTACGCATAACTAACTCTCGGACCCAAAATTCAGTTTTCGCAGACCTTTTTTTATCTTTTCAATTTTTTGTAGTTTTCCAAAATAAATTGTGATGCCAACTCCAAATTCGATTTTTTTCAATTTTTTTTTATTCACCATCTCGTCGCGATTTTGGTTGCGATAGGTATGCCTATGAATCTATCTAGTAATTTTGTTTGCAAGTTTATGGATTATGTCATACACAATATTATTTTTTTTAAAGAAGAACTCATATAGAATGATGGTTCAAGTAATAACTTTTTTTAATTTTGGGACTTAAATTTTTTTTCATAAGATGGTATATTTTGAACAATAACCCTGATGGATTATTGAGACATCCAAAATCATCATGGCTTTCAGTTATTAGAGAATTCATATTGTCTCATCACATATGTACATACATGTATATCATACCTCATAATACCTAATGCACCCATCAAATAACATCACATAATATACCATTCTCTCATAACCAACTAGTTTCCTTTCCTGCGCACTCACGCCTCTTGGAAATAATTTCTCCCTTTATACACCAACGCCTCTTGGAGAGAACAAGCAGCAACCCTTACATGCTCACCAAAACCTGGTAAGAGCATTGCTCTTCGTAAGACTTACAAGCAACAACCCTTGCCTACTCACCAAAACCCAGTAAGAGCACTACTTTCCCTAAGACTTACAAGCAATAACTCTTGCCTACTCACCAAAACTCGACAAGAGCACTACTTTCCCTAAGACTTACAAGTAAAAACCCTTGCATGCTCACCAAAACCCAGCAAGACCATTTTTACTAAGTTTAAGCCAAAGTCTTACATTAGAACAAAACCCCTTTTACCCGACTCACCAAAGTCCTATGGGTAAAAGTGCAACTTGATTTTACATATATGAGAGAATTCATACTATACATCACATACATCATCCAATATAACATCCTTCATTACCATAGCATTCACCAAAATTATCATTTCACCCGAGCATGCATCACATTAACATGAACAATCATACCTTACATACCAAGTAAATATCACCAAACAAATAAAACAAGTCAAACTAGGAAAAAAAACAAAAACTATGCACGACCAATAATTCCAACTACAGACCTCCACACGAAGATCACACCATTCAGACTAATGAACAACATGTTTTGGACCAGCAGTCAAAACACATCAGAACCCATTTCCATCACATGCAAACATCCCAATATGCAACCAAAAACTTATTCAACATCTAATCAATGTAATACTTTCAAAACCTTAAGACACCTAAAGTCTTCTTGCCCCAAGAGATCATCCAACCCAAAAATTTCACAACTTCCAAATTCATTATAATCTAATTAATTATCGACCATCAAATCATTTTCTTCTTCAGTTAATAACCTCAAAGTTCCAAACAAACACTCAAAACCATAACAACTATCACATTTTTCTTCATATAATACAACAACAACAACAAATTAAGAACAATCACAACACAATTCAGAGTCACACAACGACAACTAGACGAGCTCACTCCTCACGATTTTTTTTCCAAAATAGCACGATTTCCCTTTTTATTTTCCCACCTAGCATATTGTGCTTAATATTTACAACAGTAGCACACTTTTGAAATTGGTTCAGAATTTGGTTTTGGGAGAATCGAATCCTAACCTTCATTTATGTTGAAAATGACTTGGAAATGTCAGAACTCGGTTATCAAGAAATCAAATTCTGAACTGAATTTTTTTATTTTTAATTTCCGTTTTTATTAAATTTTGTTATTAAAATTAAAAGAAAAGAAATAAAATTTTATTTTTTTATTTTTAACTAAAAGGGAAGGAAAAAAATACTTTAAAATATAATAAATGATTTAATATTTTGAAATAATTAAATATTTTAAAATATATAATTATATTTTTAAATAAATTAAGTTTTTTATTATTTGACATGCAATATATACATAATTAAAAATTATATTTTAACAATAAAGGAATAAATAATTGATCGAAGATTATTTGTAGAAATAGAAAAATATTTAATAGTACAATAATTCAAACTAAAAATAATTACTTAAAAAACATTAAATTATTTAAAACTTCACACATCAAATTTTAACTAGAAATCATGAATGCCTAATTTATAAACTTTCAACAACAACAAAATAATAATAAAATCAATTTATTTTACAATATAAGTTTATAATCAAATCTTTTTTTCCTTTAACAACTTTTCAATCGATTATTTATTCCTCTATTTTGAACATATAATTTTTAATAATCTATACATTATATTTCAAATAATAATAAACTTAATTTATTTCAAATTATAATTATACATTTTTCAATATTTAATTGTTTCAAAGAATTACATCAATTACCATTAACAACTACTAAATTAATTTATTATAATTCTTACCATTAATTTTTTCCCTTTCCCTTAAAAAAGGAATAAAACTAAACAAATAAAAAAAATAAATTTTAGCTTTCTCTTCAATTTAGAAAAAAAAGGAAAATTAAAGAAAAAATATCTAGCTCATAATTCGGTTTCTCGAGAATCGAATTCTAACTGGTTTTGGGACCATTTAAGAAAAAAAAAAGTCAGAATTTGGTTTTCGAGAACAGAATTCTGACCCATTTTCAAAAGTGTGCTAGATTGGTAAATAAAATATACAATGTGCTATTTGGGTGATTATTTTTTATATATGTGCTACTGTAGAAAAAAATTTCACTCCTCACAATCCCAAAGTTTTTTCGAAAACTTAGCTCTGATATCAAAAACTTCGTTGTTAGTCATTGAACTCCATTCCATGGGATCGTCATTCATGTGGAGATATGTGTCCATCGTTGCAACTAATTTATGGGTTATAGTATCATTCCCCTCAATGACTTAAGTACTTATTGATGCATTAATCATTTGGTGAACGGATCCACAATTTTCTTTCTGACGCGACAAAGTCAAGAAAATAATACCACGAGTGAGAACTTTCTAATAAATTTGTCTCACTCTCTTATGCCTTGTTTTTCAATAAAAGTTTTGCTATAAGTTTTATATACAACAACTTGAGTGTCACAATGCAATGATGTAATAGGATGTATATGTTTATTTAATAATGATAAATCATATAAATAATAAATAGTTGCCTAACTAACACTAGTATTTACAACAAGAATCTTTGCTTCCATGGTATATCATGAAACAACATTTTGTTTAGTAGTTTTTCATGATATTGCACCTCCACTTTGTGTCACCAAAATAAAAATCCAATTTGCATTAATATATCCTTCAGTAATCTCAAGAAATTGCACATATTGAATGCCATGACCAGAAGAAAAACAAATAATATTATAACTAGATGGCAAATAATATTAGAGGTATCACAAAAAATTTAGTCAATTTATCATTTGAAGGAAACATCTCTAGATTCCATAATAGTATTATAAGAAATTTGAATAAGTAGAAATAACCAAGGACTTTTCTATTCTCATTATGAGATATATTAATATTTGCAAGACACCCCACATTTTGAAATATTTTAAATGTGGTTCTCATTTTATTTCTCCATAACTCAAAGAATTTTATCACAACATTTACAAAGAATTATATTATGACAATAAGAATATAAAATTTCATCATGTATATTGCTAAGTTTATTTTTAAAATAATATTATTCTAGTATCATTACCAAAACAATACAACCCAAATGTCAACCTATTTTAAGTTATGTCACTGTCATCCTTTGCTACAAAATTTCTTTTTATGCACAAACATTGTAAACCACACTCACATTCATCTATACACATTAGTTAAATCACCAAATTTAAAAAATTGTCCTTCGTGCCAAGATATAAAATAAATCACAAACCTACAAAATTAAAACCATATCTACATCATCTAATACAACAAACACATGCCAATTTCTCAAAAATATATTTATATAATTATACATTTTGGATCCTTTACTTTCACAATTTTTCCTTAAATCAATGGAGGATTTAGCAATAAAATTACGAGGCCTCATTCTTCTAATAGAATTTGTTAGAAAACAATTACTCAAATAATACTAATAATAATAAAAATATAAAATAATATAATAATAATTATTAAAGCAATAATAACACTGAGACATATATATAAATCAAAGAATATTAATCCGAGACTTGATAATTATTATAACAATAATAAATAATAAATAAAAGGTAAGGAGTATAAATAGCCTGGATTGAGCACGCATAGCGCTATCCTTAGAGAGAAAACGCCCCTACTGCACAGGGTTAAACAAATATATCAATACACAATCATAATGTGTTTCTTATCATATGCGTTTCTCTCCCAAGATATAACAACCCGTCAGATCAATCGAGTGCAACAAAGGATCTCCAAACCTTATGAACACCACTGTCTTAAAGATAATATAGAGAAGAAAAGAAGAACACTTTAAAAAAAAAAAAACTATAGTGTTTGTTGTCTATGTTGTTGTTGTATTCTTCCCCATGCACCTAGGTGGTATTTATAGGTAGCAAAAGGAGACAAACGAGTAAATAATAATAAGAATATAGCCGTTAGCCATAAAAAACATTAACCCATAAATTAAAGGTATATAAAAACATGAGTAACAGTAAGTTTTTTTATTTTAATTATTTATTTTTTAAATTATATTAAAATTTTTCCAACAGAATTAATGTTTACGTGACCTACAGCTTTCAATTTATGTTTACGTGACCTACAACTTTCAACATATGCAATAATCAAATAAGAACTACTAGATATTTTATTATAAGATAAAGGCATACCATTTAACTTAAACAAATCATCACAAATATATAATTTAACTTAAACATTTAACTTAAACAAATCATTAACGATTACACCCATAATAATAATAATAATAATAATAATAATAATATTTTTGTATTAATAGAACTGAAAATTATTTTTGTATTATGATAACTATATTTATTTATAATGGTTATTATTATTATATTTCTATAAACTTATTATTATTTTTATTATGTTACTATATAATAATAATAATTATTATTATTATTATTAGTTTTATCAATACAGAATATTATTTTTATAGTGATATTATTATTATAATTAGACATCCATTTTTTTTTATTTACTACCAATTTTATCTCAATTATTTTCAAATTTTTATTTATTGGTTGTTTATTTATCAATACATCTGAGTATTATTTGAATTCAATTAGTAGTTACAAAAGTAGTAAAATAATAAAATTTAAAATAATTTTTTTTAATGAACAATTATTTAAATTTTAAAATTTATAATTAAGAGGATAAAATTCTAAAAAATAAAATAGGATACTAAAGATGTGTATCTATTTATATATATGTAATTGTATTATTATTATTATTATTATTATTATTATCACGAGATATTATTATTACGGTATTATTATTATTATTATTAGTAGTAGTAGTATAGTGAGACACGCATCTTACTTTTATTTAATATGTGATCATATATCAATTACTTGCATTTTTTATTTGTTTTATTGTTCATTTATCTTTAAATCTTTTAACCTATGATGCATCAATACTTCCACTTGGGTTACGTATACATGTCCGATACTGTATGATACTTTATCGATACTTATTAATGAAGTATCTAATTTATAAAGTTATACTACAATACACTTTTTTTTTAATAATGACAAATTTTAGTGACAACAAATATTTAGTCATTATACAATGACCCATTTAGGTACCTATTTAAAAACTAAAAATTTTTGACAATTAAAATAGTTCCAAACAATTATAATTTATCTCTACATTAATAATTAAAATAGTTTTTTATCATGAATTGGTTTATAAATTCGTTACTAACATTATCTACCAATCTAATGTTTTGATTACCAAAACAATTGGTTTCTAAATTGTCTACTAATGTTAACTACTAACAATGATATATTTATTATGTTATTTAAGAATTGTTATACATTTTTTTAATATTTATGTATCACATATCTATCACGTATTGTATTCTATTATTCTCAAAATAAACGTATCGACGTATCGGATACGTGTCGTATCCGATACATGTATCGTATCCGTGCATCATATTGAACTCAAAAAGTACTTACTAAAATCAGTAAATTAATAGAACTAAAATTTATTATTATTATTATTATGATAATTATATTGTATTTATAATAATTATAATTATTATATTACTATAGTGGTATTATTATTATTATTGTTGTTGTTATTATTATTATTATCATCATTACAGGATATTATTATAGTGATATTATTATTATTACTATTGTTATTATAGTGATATTATTATTATTATTAATATTGTTATTATTATGAAATTATTATTATTATTTTGTGTTGTTTATTTATTTATACATCTGAGTATTATTTGAATTCAAATAAGTAGTTACAAAAGTAGTAAAATAATAAAATTGAAAATAATTTTTTTATTATGAAAAATTATTTAAAATTTAAAAAATAATAATGAACAGGATAAAATTATAAAAACAAAAGAGGACACCGAAAATGTGTATCTATCTCTTTACATGTATGTATTATTGCATTATTATTATTATTTTTTTATCACATGATATTATTATTATTATTATTATTATTATTATTATTATTATTATTATTATTATTATTATAGTGACATACACAACTTACTTTTATTTAATATGAGATCATATCTCAATCACTTATATATAATTTTATTTTGTTGTTGATTTATCTTTAAATATCTGAACTCATAAAGTAGTTACTAAAATTCGTAAAAATTAATAAAACTTAAAAATGCTTTTTTTATAATGATAGTTATATTGCATTTATAATAATAATTATTATTACATTAGTATAGTGATATTATTATTGTTATTGTTATTATAGTGATATTATTATTAGTATTGTTATTAGTATTTTTATCACTACGTGATATTATTATATTGACATTATTATTATTATAGTTAGATACACATTTTTTTTTACTACGAGAATATATTTCGATTATTTTTACTTTTTATTTATTTTGTTGTTAATTTATCTAAACATCGAAATAATTATTTGAATTTAAAAATTAATTACTTAGTTAAATGATAAAACTGAAAAGTAACTTTTTATATGAATAATTATTTCTATTTAACAAACAATAGTTAACAAGATAAATTTATAAAAAAAATATGTATTTTTTTATATTAAATTATAAATTATTGTTGTTAATATTAACATTAATATTAACATTTATATTGATATTTTTAGGATAAACATTTTTATTATTATTATCATCGGTTTATTATTTTATTATTATGTTTATTATCGATAATGTAATTGTTATTGCAAGTATTTTTTTTAATTATAAAAAATGTTACTGTAGCAAATACTTTTATTAAATAAATTTTTAACTTTTTAAAAATTTATAATTTATAATTATTAATAATATTATTATTAGTATTTTTAATGATTAAATGTATAACTTTTTAAATTTATTTAGATAAATATAATAATAATTATATTATTATTCTATAAAAAATAAAAGAAAATAAGAGCCGTGCGTATCACATACTAGTTTGAATATAATTTTGAGTATTAAAATCACATTAAAATTTATCATATAAAAATCAAATTTAAAATGGTTTAAGTAATATAATTTGTAGGGTGCCTCCTATTTTCTTTCTTTTGTTTGAAGTTGAAACTTTAGAAGGCTGAAACCCTGATTGTGAAGGGCGCGCAGAAGACCACACTAGCGGCGAACACATGAAGAAACCGAAGCAAACGCAGTTGAATCCCAATTGGCTTCAACTCCAACAAGTGCCTCTTCTATTCTTCTTCTTTCTGCCTTCTATTCGACAAACCCATGTCTCTACGTCATTTTATTGGTGTTTTTCAATGTGCAGAAGCTGAATGACTCCAAGGCTCCAAGGACCTTCAAAAGTTCAGATAAAGTTACCCCAGAATCAATATTGGGTAAAAAAAGTTGATTTTTCTTCTGGGGTTGGACTGTTTTGGTATAAGAGGTGAAACCCTTGAAAACAATGTATCCGTGTGTGACTCTGTTTTTTTTTCTCTTACAGGGAAACGTAAAGAGAGACCAGACGAGGAATCCAATGATAGTCAGATTAATCCTCTTATTCCTGTAAATGATGATTCAAGGTGACTACAGTGAATTTTATGTGTTACTTTGTAGTCTTATATTGGTTTGTGTGTGTGTGAGTGAATTTGAGTTGCATCTATGCGATTAACTGAACGAGAGTTTAATACTTCATTATTTTGAGTTAGAACTTGTTTTTTCCTGTATTGAGTCTGTTGACTCTGTCTAAGCGTGCTATGTTATTATGGAGCTTTCTGGTCATTTTAAAGTTCAATATCCTTTAACTTATTAACCATCTGGCAGTCTGACAGATGCAGTGGCCATGGATTGTGAAATGGTTGGTGTTGGTCAAGGAAACAAAAGTGCTCTTGGAAGAGTAACTCTGGTATTAAGTTTTTCCTCTCCATCTTCGATTATTATCTTTAGATTTTTCCTCCCCATGTTATGTTACTACAGTGATTAATTCATGTCACTAAAAAGTACAAAGAATGTTTGATTGGCGAATATGAACTAGTAACTAACAATTTTTTCCATTTTCATCATAACCGATTTATGGTTTATGGACTATGGATTGGTGTTGCCTTTTACTTTTTCATTCCCAACATAATGTTCACGATCTTGTAGACTAACATGCTTTTGCCTGAAGCAATATCATGGTTATGTATACTTAGGTTGTCTGCTGTTTAATCATGAGGTGCTGTGTTGCTCAATTGATGTGAGCTCCACATGAGTGGACTTCACCTGCAGTGGAAGATTTTGAATCCCACTGGAAGTACCAAATGTTTTGGGCTACACTATCAGACTCTTTAAGTGGAAATTAGTCTCACCCCCAAAGGTAGTGGGCAGGGCCACACCTTGTGAGAGACCCAATAAAAACTAGATTAGATGTTATTTGTACATATGTCATCATTGACTGTCTTCTCCCAGACTTTCTTTGAGTCTCTTGTCTACTGTATTGGCCTACAGGAACGTGTTTCTTGTATTTTATCACCTTATACGAACACGTTGTTTAAGTGCAACTGTGTGAGGGTTAGCTAGGAAGTAGTTGAATGAAATCCCATTATTAATATCCATGCAATGCAGAACCCATACTTGATAACATTATAAAATTATTGTGTGAAATTTTTTGGGGGGCTGTTTTTTCGTACATAAAAGATTAGATTGAAAGCACCAGAACATTACATCCTGTATATATTTGAAACCTAATCATCCTAACTTTAGTATGTAAGAATTCATACCTTTAAGACTGAACTGCTCCTGCATAGTGGAATTGTAATTTCACATTTAACAGAAAAACCAAACGAATGGTGTTAAAGGGTGGTGCCGTGGCCACCATGGTGGACTGGCATGGCAGATATTTTGCCAACTGATTCGCAATTTGTGAAGGTTGGCCTACTATGGCATCGCCATAAGCCACGATAACACACTTTAAGGCAGAATTTTGGCCTTCCATTGTATTCCCCCATGTACATTGATAATTCCGAACTAAACACTAAACAACTGAACATTGATTTCCAATATTCTTTGGCATAAGTATTTTTTACAATTATCATTAATATGTTCATCTCCCCTTGCTTTGTTAAGTCTTTTATTTCTAATATTTGTTCAGTTGATGGCAGGTTAATAAGTGGGGAAATGTTATTTATGACGAGTTTGTTCGGCCAATGGAACGGGTTGTTGACTTCCGCACTAGAATCAGTGGCATAAGGCCTCGAGATCTTAGAAAAGGTTTGATATTCTTTTGTTTATGTTAGAATCTTGTAGATATGTTAGAATCCCATAAGTATTGCAATTGATGATACTTAAAATCAATTAATGATATTAAGATCAAGTAGATTGATTTTATATTTGTGTTATTAGCCTAAAACAGGTTAATTGAATATTCTATTGTTATGTGTCTCCTTTATAAATTGAATATCTTCGCTATGGTCTAAACAAATAAAATTTATCATATGCTTTCTCGTTTTCTCTCTTCTCAACTTGGTATCAAGAGCCTAACAAGAAGGCAACTCTAATATATGCTTTCCCTACAGACTCATTGCACAAAGGGATAAATTTTTGGAAACTATGTTTTTCTGTTTATGTTTTTTTTCTGTGCTGTATTTCATAGTTCACCGTGGTCATTACTATTCCCTGCTGGTTCAATGAGCTGTTTGTAGCTGTCAACCACCACCACTGGCTTCACCTTGACTTGTGATAACCAACCTTAACAATTGCTCTTCCATTAGGCGGCTCACATCCCTAAACCCCACTCTTGACTTTTCACATCTTTGCCACTACCTCCATTGCACGTGACGAGACCTTCGATAAGCTTTCCAACAAATTCTTTTGTGATCAAACTCTGCTCGCCTATTCTAGTTTTGGATTTGTGGTCTTTCTTCCATTCTGCACACCATTTGGTCCATATCCTTTTTATGGGTTGGCTATTCTTTGTTTAACTAGCTATTCTCTATTTGGCTGGTTATTCTATGTTGGACTGTTTTCCACACTGCTGGACTGTTTTTCTCTCTCTTTGAGGTTGATCCATGACGACTCTGAAACTCATGCATCTTTTCACCAACTTTGTCACTGCCCTGCTATTCTGCTGACAAGTTGGATGCCAATAACTACAATTTTTGGGCCGTAGACATCAAACTATGGCTCAAAAGTCAAGGTTATCTTGACCATATCTTACCATTAAAGAAAATAATGTGGTTGAACTTGCAAAGCTAATTGAAGTGAAATTTGTGCTCAACTTTGTGGGGTCATCAATCAACTATCTTCATTTCTCCGTCAAACAAATTTTCTGCTCCCACAATACATTTGAATTATTTGGGATGAGACCAAGTCAATTTACACTAGTGACAAAAAAATTCTATAGGGTATGTATGCCAACACCCCATGGATGTGGTGGTGACAAAGACACTTGATAGAACCATGTTAAACTATTTGGGTTCTATAGGTGTTTTTCATGATTTTAATTAACTTCTGCCTCTTGATGTGACCCCTAGCAATGAAATTGGAGAATCAACTTGTCCTTCTCATGCTACTACTTTATATGGTTTACATGCAAAGCACTCTTAGGTTTCGGACTAGATTTTAGGATCTCTTCCTATTGCTTGGTCTTCTTTGCTTGCATCCCTACTAAAGCAACACTCACTCATTGTGAGTTAGACCTATGTACTTGTTAGAATAAATAGTCTTAAATGTGATTTATTGTACTATTGTACTATGTGCTAGACCTAGTACCTACGAGCATGCTTTAGACCTAGTTCCTTGGAGCATCTTCTAGAGTTCTCTTCTTTTCTCTCATCCATTGTAATGTATCTCAAACTAGTATAAAATGAAAACCTAAGAGGAGAGAACTCTCTCTCTCAAATTAACACTAAATCTTCTTCCTTTAATCTCAAGTTGGTATCAGAATAATGGGTTAGAGTCTATCCTAACAAAATTTGATTTCCACCCGCTATAGAACCATTCATTAATGTCTAGTCCCACACTCGAGATATATATACCTTAACGTGATGGGTGTGTGTTGAAAGTCTCACATCAACTAGAGATAAGGTCAATTTAAAGTGTATAAGTGGGTGCAAACTTTACTTTCTAAGCCGGTTTTGTGGAGTTGAGTTAGACTTAAAAGTCCACTTCTTAATGGTGCCATCTATTTTTTTTGGTTTTTCAGCCACAATCTCATAGGTATGTGATCATGGCCACACTCACAAAAATAATGATGATCGTAGGTCACGATTCAAGTGACTGTTGCCACAAAATTGGTCACACCAATGATTGCTATTATGCTCAACATGGTTAACCCCTAGAACAACTTTTGTGGTAAACTTTACTGTAGATTCTCTTGCATGCAATCTTCAATGATTTCCTTCGATAACATGGGGACCATTAGGTCTCTAGTTCCATTGCTTTTGTTGGTCATATTGGTAATTCTTTTGTTGGCATCTCTCACTCTTTAGGCTGATTTTGGTTCCACCGATCATGTAATTGATACTAAATCCTTTTTCCATCACTTTCTTACAAATGGTTCTAGAAAATAGTCCTAAGGTGTTTGTATTGATCATCCTCTTCCCTTTCTTTATATTCTTTATGTTTTTGGAGGCTCTTTTTAATTTATTGTCCATTAGTAAACTTACATGGTCTCTTGATCGTGTCTTATGTTTTACTAAAGATTAAATGTGCTTGTAGGATTAAAGAATAGGGTGGACAATTGTGTAAAACATTCAATGTTATTGATATCGGATAACGGAAAATATCCGCGACTCCAAAAACCGTTATAAAGTTATAACAGAAATCATAACGGGTTATGACGGAAGTATTACGGTAAAAAAATATAATACCACCACATATAATTTTAATGAAAAAGTAATGATATTATGTATAATTATATTGAAATTTTTTTTGCAAAATTATTATAGTGAAAGTAGAATAGTAAAAAAAAATAGACTTGACGGCGGCCGGTGGCAGTGGCGGCCGGAGGTGGTGGTGGCCGGTGGCAGTGGTGGCTGCTGGGTGCTGCTACAGTGATGCTACAACGGAAAATAAGGCACTGTGAAAAGAAAGAATTGACTGGATTGATTTTGAATAAAAGATTAAAAAAAATTGACTGTGGGGATTGAACAGAATTCACTGCTGGTGGCTAAAGGGCTAAAGGAAGTTAGGGTAAAAAGGTAAGAATGAAGAAAAATGTTTAAAATTTGAGTGGGTGTGGGCCAGGCCCAATTGTTTAAAATAAGTTAGGTTTCCACGCGTTTCCTTTCTTCCTCACAAGCATGCCGCCGCCGCTACTGCAAGTTCTTTCTTCTCTTCGCTGCCCCAAGTCCTTTCTTCTCTTCTCTTTCGCTCATCCTTTTTTTTTCTCAGTTCGATATTTTCGCCTCCATCGTTTCACCACCGCAACCCGCCATGCACAAAGCGGCCTCCATGGGCCGCCATAGAAAATCCGATTCGCCTCTGCCTTGTTATGGCGGCAGGCTCGGAAACTGGTACCGATTTCCGCCATGGCCGATATTCAATAACACTGAAAACATTTTATTTATCCTTGTGCCTTCCAACAAAATGAGACTGTTGAACAAAAATCAAACATCTTCTTGAAGCCACATGAACTCCTATTTTCCCCTCTCATGTTCCTCATAGTTTTTGGGGTGATGTTGTCCTTACTGTGTGTTATCTTATCAAACACATACCTTCCTCAATATGAACGATAAAATCCCTTGTGAAGTTCTATATCCTCACCACTCTATTTATCCTTCATTGTCTTAGGTCTTTGGTTCTACATGTTTTACTCATGGTCTTGGTTTTGACATTGACATACTGTCTCGATCTCATAATTGTTTTGTCCTCAAGTATTCACGGTCTCAAAAGGGTACAAGTGTTATTCCCCATCTTTTCTTATGGAATTCATCTTTGCTAATGTCACCATCTTTGAAACAATTACATTTTTTGGGTTTGCATCATTTGTATCTAAGACTTGGAACATCGTTCCTCCACCATTTGGGAAGTTTGTGGTTGGTTGTCAATGGGTATATGGTCAAGATTAGTCTAGAAGACAAGGTTGACCAACTTAAGTCTCTCATTTCATTGCAAAAGGTTATACTCATATCTTCCAGTTAGATTCTGGTGATACTTTTTTCTCTAGTTGCCAAAAGGCCTTCTTTGCAACCATTCTTGTCGATTATTGTCATTTGTCATTTGCCTCTCTTGGACATAAAGAATGCCTTTTTGCATGGTGATATGCAAGAGGAAGTCTACATCAAGCAACCTTGCTTTGTTGCTCAAGGGGAGTCCTCTGGTCTTATATGTTTGTTATGAAAATCTTTATATAGCTTCAACCAATCACTTTGAGCATGGTTCAATAGATCTAGTACTGTGATTCAACAATTTGGTATGATTTAAAGCGGGGCTGATCATTCTTCCTTCTATTAACACTTGTTGACTGCATCTATTTGGTTATTTATGTTGATGACCTTGTCATTACAAGCAGTGATCAAATCATCATCTTTTTAAGTATTCTCAAAGGAAAGATCTTGACAAACTAAAATATTTCTTTAGGATGAGGTACACAGTAAAAAATGAGATCATCATCCTCCAAAGGAGTATGCAATGGTATTGTGAAAGAAATAGAAATGTTAAATTCCAAGATAGTCGAAATCGCCAAAGGATCCCAATGTCAAACTCATTCCAAATTAGAGGGAGCCTCTTCCAAATTCTGAAAGGTACAAATGGTTGGTAGGGAAGTTGAACTACCGTTCTATTACTTGTACAAATTACTCATTCATAGTTAGTGTAGTAAGTTCCTTAACTCCTCATGCACGATACATTGGAACACAATGACTCACATTATTTGATATATTAAAGGAGCTCTAGAAAAGCACTTTTGTATGGAGACAAAGGGCACACTCTAGTTGTGGGGTATTTTGATTCAAATTGGTTGGGTTCCCCCACTCAAAGAAGGCTGACCTTTGATTTTTCTATACAAAATGTTGTAGTTAGGTCTAGTATGGAGGTAGAGTATCAAACTACGGCTATAGTCAATCAAAAGCTTAATGACTCAGAGTTGCTTAAAAACCGAATTTTGGAGAAGTTACATAGCTATCACTTATATGTGATGATCAATTTGTTATGCGAGTTGTCTCAAATCTAGTATTCCGCAAAAGGATATTGAAGTTGATTATTATTTTGATAGAGAGAAAGTCATGTTCGAAAAATTATCTACTCTTTGTGTCAATTTCCATGATCAACTAGTAAATATATTCACTAAGTCATTAGAGGGTCCTTGGATTAATGACATGCAACAAGCTTGGTGTATATGACCTATATGCTCCGATTCTGAGGGAGTGTTAGAATCTTGCAAATATGTTAGAATCTATAGATACACTAGCTGATGATATTAGGATCAATTATATGTATTCTATATTTATGTTATTAGCCTTAAATAGGGTAACTGAATATGATGTAATTGAGTAGTTTTTCTGGGTTCATGGAAGTCGTCATATGCCTTAGTTTATCTCTTCTCAACAGTCTACCATTTTAAATACAATTGAAAGTTTTGGAACTTAAAAATTCCAATGATATGAATTATACCTCATTTCAATTTCCTCGAAGAAACATCAACTTCATTATATTCTTTGAAAGTTTCAAGGAGTCACAATTTATTTACTCTTACATGCATCATTCACTTCTTTGGACAATTGTAGCTTAGTTTCAAAATTTTTTATATCATCTCTTTTTTACTGATAAAGTTTGGACATTTTTCAAGAGCCACTGATTTTTCTTTTTCTTTATCTTTGATTGGAGTTTTCTTTTCCGTGACTTAACCAAAGCAAAGCATGTGTTCTGTGCCTTAGTTGGTCCTAATCGTGTTGTTAGAACAAAAGTTTCTAGAGCTGTACTGTACTGTACTGTATTACTCCTGAACTATTGTAGTGTTATGGCTTATCTGGGGGATGGTGTTTTTGGGACAACCGGTTATTTCACCAATCAAGTATGGTTATAATGTTTTGTAATCAAAATCCGGTTTTGTTTGCATATATTTGCTAATCATTCCAAGATATTTTTTTGTTCGGATATTAAAAAATCAGCTTTTACATAAGAAAAAGAGTGTATATGAAGCTGAAAGGAAAAATAATCGTGAGTTACAAAATGCCTAGATTCATGAAAACAGCTGAAATTGAAAAAAAAAATGAGCCATGTCTGCACTAATATTAAGATGTTAGGGTTCAGGTGCTCAGCTATTTGCATGTCTCAATTTCTAGAAGCAGCCATAGTAGTTTTATTATAAGTACGAGGACCATGATTTTCCTAACCACTTCTATGATACTTATGCCAATAAACTAATACAAGTTTCAACATGATCATTAAATTTGTAGCAAAGGATTTTTGGACTGCTCAGAAGAAAGTGTCAGAGTTGATCAACGGAAGGATCCTTGTTGGTCATGCCTTGTCCAATGACTTTAAGGTCTACACTTGAGTGATTATTTCTTCCACGTTCTTGATTTGTGTGTATGTTTCTCTTTTCAGCCTTTGGTGTTTAAAACTAAGAGTTGGACTGTATTTCTGCAGGCATTGTTATTAACTCATCCCAAGAAGGATATAAGAGATACCTCCGAGTACCAACCATTTCTAGGGTGCTGTGACCTAATTGCTTCATCTACCTTAGGTTTACATTTCTAAGTATTCCTGTTATTCATTATAATAAATTTGCATTTGGGTTTAAGCAGATCAAGTAGCAGAAGAGCACTGCGACATCTTGCTGCCGAACATCTTGGTGTGCAGATCCAAACAGGAGAGCACTGCCCAGTTAGTTTATTTTCATTTTTTTCCTTATATGATTGATCAGTGACCAATACAAGACTATTACTGTGTTGAGTAAATGATAATTGTCTTTCTAGGCTAAAAGTTGCACTCGCTTTAATTGCTTGTGCCATTCTCAAAAGTTTGACTTTTTGTTTTTCATTTATGCAAACCTGCATTTTTTGTTGTGTCGCTGTATCTCTAAAACATGAAAAAAAAAAATCTAACAAAACCATGTTTCAGATAGAAGATGCTCGTGCTGCTATGCTGCTTTACCAAAGACATAAGAAGGACTGGGAAAAGAGCATAAAAGATCAATTTCGGTTCAAGCAGAAGCAAAGGAAATCGAAGCAGAAAAAGAAGCACAAGATTGAAGATGCTTCAAATGCAAACCATGTTGAAATTGAATCCTAGATTTGCGTGCCCTTTTGAAAACATCTGGTCAGGGGACCTCCCCTTCAATACTTGTTGTATTGCTTAGATTTGGACTCCAAGTACTGTTAAAAGAAACAGTTTTGCATCTAAGTATAATTGGTAGGGAAAAGCTGATCTCAGTTTTATTGAGTAGAAGTTATGGTAAGTTATTATGTACCCATTATTCAATTTGTGTTACACAGATCTATATGTCGTGTACTGTATTTCATAATACTTTAGTGATATTTATTAAAGAAGTAATTCATTTATAAAGTACTATCATGTATTTCATTTATAAAGTTCTGGAACTTTTATGATGATAATTTATAATTTATTTTGATAATATTTAATATACATATTATTTTGATTTTGATTTATATAATAATAATTATATATTTATTATATTTTTAAAAAATATTATATATTTTTATTATGTTTTAAACAAAATTAATATTTTTTAATATACATATATAATGTATCATATTTTATTATTTTTAAATTGATTGTATCGTGGTATCAAATATATATTGTATAACCATAATAGTGGTGTATAATATAGTAAAATTTATGCTTTAGTTTAAATTAAATCAACAGTTTACGTTAGAGAACTTTTATTTAGACTGATAATTTTTTTTTTGATTGAGATACATATATCATTATCGATTAAAAGCTCGTGTTTGGATTTACGATGAATTATCTAAAGTTATGTTGAGATATTAGTTAATTTAGTCTGTAGAAAATCTAAATGTCAAGTCTCATGGTGCGGAATGGATACTAAACTTACAATTCAATCATGCACCCTTTTTTTTCACACTTCCCCCATAAAATATTTTATCCCCATATATACCCCTGAGTAAAATATAATTAAAATTTTAAATTTCTTTCTTCTTTCTTCACACGGACATGTCTCTTTATCTTTACGTTCTCATTTCTATCATCTTTTTCATCCATCATCAATTTCATCTTCATTATTTTTTGGATTGACTAATCCAAACTTCCGAATCTGGTAATACATACTTAACTTAACTGTTTAATCCGGTACTTAATTTCTGGATTGGTCAATCTAATATGCATTATTAGATCTGAGAGTGTATACTAGATTACCCAATTTGGTATGTAAATTTACATACCTTACATATGAGATTGGTTAATCCGATATACAATTTTTTATCCAATAATGCATACTGGATTGGATAATTCGTATACACTTTCAAATATAGTAATGCATACTAGATTGATCAATCAATAAGTGCTTTTTTGTTGTTTTTTTTATTCAAGTTTGTTATGCATAGGTTGTTATGCATGCCCTAAAATGGACTCAGCTGCATGAGCTAACACCTCATTTGGCATCCATCCTGTGTAACCTGAAGTGATCATGTAATATGTGCTCTCATGTTTGAACAAAGTTTGAGCTCTTGTTGTTTGCTATTCCAGTAGTTGCTTTGGTGTAATTGGCATCATAAATATGCATCCACATCACATATTTTTCTATACTCTCATTGTAAATAACTGTTGGCCTCTCAAGCACATTAGATGTGTGCAAATCATTGGTTTCATTTGTTTCATATGTTGCCAATACAATCCCCTCATGTTCCCATGTCCACAAGTCCTTCGAAGAATAACAACCAACTCCAATGATGTCTACCAATCCGATATTTACATTTACATACCAGATTAGCCAATCTGATATATAAAATCAGATTGGGTAATCTGATATACACTTTCGAAGCATACTGAATTGACAAATCCAAAAATTTAGTTCCGAATTAAACAATCTAGCATTACCAAATTTGAGAGTGCATTTAGGATTAGTCAATCCAAAAATAGTTGTCGAGATGAAATTGGTGATGAATGAAAAAGATGACGAAGATGACAACGTGAAAGTAAGAGGGGCCGTCGGCATAAAGATAGAAGAAAAAAAAATTAAGATTTTTAATATATTCTATTCACGGATAAGATGGGATAAAACATTTTATAGGTGTGCTGGTAGAAAAAAGGGGGTGCAGGGAATAAATGCTCTTCAATGAAATACAAACAACTTTAGATTTTATTGTATTCAAAAATAAAAATTAACATTGCAACTATTTATTCAAATACACCCTAGCCTGTGTATTTTTTCTTGGGAATGAACTATTCTGGAATAAATTAATATCTGATTATGCTGTGTGTGAGTGTGACACCAAAATACTATTAGCATGATTAATCTTCACTCTAGAGGAAAAAAAGATTAGGATGTACATATGGTATAACAGAAAAAAGAAATTACAATTAGGATTATTTTCTATTCTAAATTTTTTTCTTCTGTAAGACTGTGTTAAGAAGAAAAATGTAGTGAGTAAAAGTTCCTTTGCTCCAAATCTATTTCTGTACACAGTTTCAAGTTTTTAAAAGTATACAGTTTTCCTTGATAAATAAGCTATTAAGACCTTTGTTATCTTTATATCCAAACAAACTATAATACTATTTTTTTTTAATAAGGAAATGCAACACTATTTAATAAGGAAATGCAACACTATTTAATAAATTCTAAATTTATTTTTCTGCAATGGTAAAACTTGATGACAAGTATTTAGTTGCCAAAATCCTTATTAAAGAATGTTTTTTTCTTACAAATAAGCATTAGCAACGACCAAGGCGCGACTATGACCAAAAGTTTAAACGAAACGCAACAACCACCGCTTCTATCTCTGCGGATCAAAACACAGACACGTTCCCTTCTCTCTCTCATTCACATGGTGCACATGCACACACACTCCTCACCTTCACTTCAAAAACCCTAAACCCTAAATCATTGAGATCCAACCCAATCTCAATGCTCTGAAATTCAGCCTCAAATACTGAGAAGATGCGGATTCCGAGCAATCGCGCGTTCACGAGAATAACGCCCTCTGCTTTCAGTTATCACCGTTTCAAATCCTACGTTTCAGACTGCAGAGCCGTGCTTCTTCCCTCCTTCGGTGGACCCGACCTGCTTGAGCTTCGGTCGAACGTGCAAGTCCCTCCGCTGAAGCCGCACGAAGTCCTCGTCCACACGCGTGCCGTTTCCGTCAACCCCTTGGATACTCGTGTGAGTTGTCTTGCAGTTGCATTGCTTTCCTTGAAATGTTCTTGAACTCGCCTGTTTTGAAGAGGTTTTGAGCTGTTCTGAGAGTTTCTTGAACTGTTGTGAAGATTTGTTGATGTTTTGGGATTTTTTTTTTAACTGTGTTGAGAATTTTCTGAGCTCTTTTGAGAATTTCTTATTGTTTGTCTCAGATGCGTGCCGGTTACGGGCGTTCCATTTTCGAGAGATTGTTGCCTCTCATTTTGGGGCGCGACATCAGTGGTGAGGTTGCGGCGGTTGGAGCTTCTGTGACGTCGGTGAGTGTGGGAGAACAGGTTTTTGGGGCTCTGCATCCCACTGCTGTGAGGGGCACTTACACGGACTATGCGATTCTCTCAGAGGATGAGGTTACTCCGAAGCCAGATTCACTTACTCACGTGGTATGTTGTATTGTCATGATCACTATATAGTTAGGTATATTTGTGTCTATGTTGGACTGTGGAAGCTGTTTGCAATCAATATGTGTGAGGGATTAAATTTACTATGATCAATTCATAACAGTAATTAGATGCCATTATTTTCATATTGTACACCCGTTTAGCTCTCTAAAGTGATAGCTATGTGGTAGGACACAACCTCCTATTACTACTATTACTAAGCTCTATTAAAGAAGAAACAAGGGGAAAGGAAAAATACAGCTGATTGTTTTAATTCAAACAGCTGCAAAATCTGTTGGTAGTTAACTTTGTTGTTGCGTTGGGAAGCTTGTATATATAAATATAGGCCTGTTTTCAGGTCTTGGGGTATTAGGAAAATTAGTGAATAGTGGGAGGATTCTGGACCCTCGAAGTGCCAAAGGTGTTTTTGTAATAATTCTGAAACTTCTATTTAAAATTCTCAGTCTCTTTGTTTGAGTTTTTGATCCAGTTTCTATAAACTGTTATTAGAGCTCGATTCGAGCTCTGTGGGTTAGTACACATGGTGCCTACAAGAATGATGGAATCACTAGTGGAAGCATTGGAGAAGACTCTAGCTGGGGAATTCAATAACCGGAACATTTTGAAGGAAGACTTAATGCAAGACTATCCCAAATGGATGCAGATTTAGAAGCTCGACTTTTACTAAAAGATTTTTGCTTGGCTCGGTTGGAGAGGCTGGTGGAAAATTTGTGAAAGAGGGATGTAGGAAAGGTGCAAGTGCAGCAACTTCTATAAACCAGAGAGTTTCTGATAAAGGTGCACCAGAAGAATTGGCGAGTGCAACATTCTTGGGAAACAAGAATTGTGACAAATGGAGGCAGCTGGATAGTCTTGTTTTTGAGGGAGAAGATGCAATGGGTTGGATAGGAAAAGTTGAGCATTATTTCCATTTGAGAGGGGTACAAGAAGAGGAGAAAATGGAAGAGGTTATGGTGGCAATGGAAGGAAATCGCTATCTTGGTTTCAGTGGTAGGAAACATGCAACCCAAACCAGCCTTGTTTTGGTTTCAAGAATGCCCTCATTCAAAGATTCCAACTGATTTTAATGGGAGATCCTTTTGAGTCATTGCTGCCTATTGAGCAGGAGAAATCTGTGAATGAATTCATCACTCAATTTGAAAGATTTGTGTGAGTTATTAAGGGGTTGGATGAACAATATTTGATGAGATTTTTTTTAATGGGTTACGGGAGGAGTTCAGAGCAGAATTGAAACTGTATAATACAAATAATCTTTCTGAAATATGAATAAATCCCACACTATTGAAGGGAAGAATGTAGCGGTAGCAAAGGCAGTAGGGGATTATGGAGACAGAGGAGGGGGTAGGAGTTTTCCTATTCAAAGAGGAACAAAGGAATGGATAACAACACCTCCAAGATCAATGGCAACAACTAATTCAACACCACCCAATTTATTGGCTGAAGCAAATTCTTTTTCTCAACCTGGTACCTGCAAGGCAGTAATGAGGTAAAGGCTAATGGTCTGGCCACAATAGAGGCAATTTTAAAATATTCACACAGTCAGAGCTTTAAGAAAAGAGCATAAAAGGAGAATGTTTTCATTGTGATGAAAAATATAGCGTGAGTCATGTTTGCAAGAACAAGCAACTCAACATCATCATGTTAATAGAAGAGCACAAGGAAGAAGAAGAGCATAGAAATGGTGGATGTTTTTGTAATTGCTGAACTTTTCCCACAATTCCATCTTGAGGACAAGGTGAATCTTATTGGCCTGGGTATTGTTAGGACACGACTTCCTATTACGAAGGTCTATTAAAGAAGAAACAAGGGTAAAGGAAAAATACAGCTGTTTTTTTTTTTTTTTAATTTAAACAGCTGTAAAATCTGTTAGTAGTTAACTTTGTTGTTGTGTTGGGAAGCTTGTATATATGTAGGTGTGTTTTCAGGTCTTGAAGGTATTAGGAAAATTAGTAAATAGTGGGAGGATTCTGAACCCTCGAAGTGCCAAAGGTGTTTCTGTATTAATTATGAAACTTCTATACGAAATTCTCAGTCTCTTTGTTTGAGTTTTCTTTCCCATTCATAGTTTCTGATTCAGTTTCTATAACTATGGCAATAATATTTGTCTCTTTGTGCCCTATCCGTTGGTTTTTCTTTCAATCTTATAACTCATTCTTTACAAAATTAGTGGTTTCTACATTTAGCAATTGGTTATAATTTCCCTTGTTTACTTTGATAATTGAACCCATGCTTTTTTCTTCTTTTTTTCCCATTTTAATCTTGTAGGAAGCCAGTGCCATTCCTTTTGCTGCATTGACAGCTTGGCGTGGACTAAAATGTACAGCGAGAATAAGTGAGGGGTATGTTTATATTGATGAGATTATGATTTCAATGGGTGGAAATTAATTTCTGCATATTATTTTCTGTTCTATATTTTTTTTTTGTATTTTTATCACACTATAAGTTCAGCTTGCTAAAAGCTCTCGTTCCACTAACTTATATCCTTTAGCTTATCTCAAACAGACAAAGGATATTAGTAGTGGGAGGTGGAGGAGCAGTAGGGTTGGCTGCAATTCAGCTTGCAGTAGCTGCTGGATGCTCTGTTGTAACTACTTGTGGAGGTCAAAGCGTAGAGAGACTGTTAGCTGCTGGTGCGGAGCAAGCTGTTGATTATGTTGCTGAGGTGGTGTTGAAACTTCTTTTGTATACTTTTTTCCAGTCTTCAGTTATTTAAACTGTGCCAAATATTGCTATTGAAGCTTTTTGTTTGAAAAAAAGATCATGAAAGGGAAAATAACAAATACTTGGTGTACCAGTTTATCAAAAAACAGAGAATAAGATGCTAAAAACTGAAATAAAATAGAGATTTTAAAACAGAAAATAGTTGCCATTTGATGAATGTGGAAACTGGCCGTTGGCACGTGGTCATTGGTAAGATGTTTTTTCTTTTCAAACTAATTTTTTATATTTAAGTTTGAAGTTAGTGAAAATAATTATAAATGTGGATAAGTGAGAACTTAGGGGGCGATTGGGGATTGCAAATCTAAACAAGATATCTATTTAATTTTAATTGTTCAATAAAGTTATATGGAAGAGTGATGGCAGCTAAGGTCTTATCTTAATTTAACTTCTTTCTCTAAGAAATACAAATAAATCCTAATCCATAAGGATTGACTCTATTCTGTAATACTATCCATAAAGTGAAATTTGAGGTTTAGAATATGTACCAATAAGACCTAATTAACATAAAACCCAAGCCCAAATGCAATCCAAGACAAATATATATGAAAATCAGTGGTTTTCTTATAACTTTATTCTGGATTGACAGGATGTTGAATTGGCTATAAAGGGGAGGTTTGATGCTGTTTTGGATACTATTGGTGTCTCAGAGACAGAACGAATAGGCATTAGTTTTCTGAAACGAGGTGGACATTACATGACACTTCAGGTAGGATATGAATGTCACCTTTCTCATCCTTATCACACTTTGCAGATGTACTTAGTTCGTTGGCAGAGTGACCTTTTAGATGTCTTTCTTAAAAAGCAATGCTTGTGCTTCAATCTCCTATGTTTGCTATTTCATTGAAGGGGGAGGCAGCATCCTTGGCTGATAGGTATGGACTTGCTATTGGGCTTCCAGCAGCTACAGCTCTTTTATTGAATAAACAGCTTCTATACCGGTGCACTCATGGAATAGGTAGAAATGTCCAAATTATCATTCTATTTTGCTTTGATAACCTGGAAGTATGTTTACTCCTTTCCTTTGTAATTTCTATCTTTTGTTTGACATTGATAGGACTGGTATCATAGCAACAAGAAAAAACTGGGTTTTTATTGAATGAAACTATGAAGAAGTCTGTGAATTCATTCATTCGTAATTCCAAATATTTCAAGAGGTCTAGATCCTCTCCTTGTACTGCTTTCCGATCACAGAATCCCCTAAGTTACTGGTCTACAGTTTATAACTGAAACCCATGCTTAACTGGCTTAATTAGTTGCAATACAAATACACTGCCCTTCTTTCTAACATAAGCTTGTGTATCTCTTTGACTAACTAACTTAGCTAACCACTACAAAACTAATTAATGGGTATCTATCATACTCTCCCCTAAAATTTCAACATTTCCTCAAGGTGAACTGCTTCTGAATGCTGAAATAAAGTTCCCGTGGTGTTCTTATTGACGACAGAATCATGGTGGTGACCAAGTCAACAAGAATAAAGTCTTTTTTTTTTTTTTTTTTACCAAA
>Ga0209589_1001314_pt1 | contig 40588 bp, 17 predicted proteins | sample CowpeawhiteBW_FD_187525 | JGI IMG/M metagenome (GOLD analysis project Ga0209589, IMG submission 187525) | Root nodule microbial communities of legume samples collected from California USA - Cow pea white BW (SPAdes) (version 2) | ecosystem: Host-associated > Plants > Roots > Nodule | place: USA...
CAGGAGTATATTAGTGATAATTTCATTAGATGAGTAACATTAGTTTACATTTTCTTATATTAAAATACTACAATTTAAAACACTTTTATTGACATTTAAGATCTAAAGTGCTACCTTTTCACTTATGTAAAATGAGCTTTTTTTATATATATATATATATATATATATATATATATATATATATATATATATATATATATATATATATATATATAACTTAACTATTTTTTATTTATAAATTTAGATATTTTTAATTGAGTTTCTATGGTTTAAATTTTTTATTAATTGAGTGACATTATTTTTATCGGTCACTTTGCTTATTTATTTTCACATATCATCTTGTTATTAGAGATTCAACCGAAAATACTTGATTTCATAAAATTTTTAATTAAGTCTTTTCTTTATAATTCAGTATACATTTATATTATTTTTATCATTTAGTAGCTAATATATGAAAAGACACCATAATATTTAAGTGAATAAGAATAAAATACAGGTAAGATACTAAATATGTAATAAATGTAAATATGATGAATATTAAGGTCTTTATCAATTTATAATATTTTAATAAGTCTTTTGTATGAATAGGCTTGGGTTGATTGTCCAATTCCTCCCAATATTCAATAAACGTTTAATTTGATAGATGGACACAAAATGTAGATCATAACACTAATATGAGATAATGGCATAATTGTTTATTGATGTCATCTCAGGGGCTAAAGAACTCACTAGCCCCTAATACTTGAAGGTTTTGATGTGTTGACAATCTTATAAAAAAAATCATATATTTGACTAAAACCTAACTTGGCTTCATTCATACATTGATTCTCTAATATTAAAGAGTGAGTCAAGTAAAGAAAAGCTTTGTCATCTTGAAAGAAAATTTTCACATCTTTAGCTTAGACATATCACAACATTATCCATACATTGGCTCTCTAGGCTCGAAGAGTGACCAAATGATAAAGAGTTGTAACACTTTGAAAGAAAAATTCCATAACTTTATTGAAGACGTGTTCTTACATCATTCGTGCATCAACCTCAAACTCAAGGAGCGACCCAAGTGATAAAGAGTCTTAATACTTTGAAATAAAATTTGTATATCTTTTATTGAAACATTTGTACACCAGTTCTCCAAACTCGACAAATAAGTTGAAGTCATATCATAGTAGATACGTGACTGGTTTTTTGTGATTATGATGATTATCCTAAGAAACAAGAAAAACTTTGTTTGTGGGTGTTGGATTGAAGAGATCTAATGAATGAAGATCATGACAACGATTGGTAAGGTATGCTTGACTTGTTTGCCTATAAATGTGGGGTGAATCATTTGTACAAGAACTAAGTGATCTTCAAGCATTATAAGAAGTGGCAAGCTGTAGAGGTTTTGTTTTCACATTAAGTTAGTAACATTATCTTGTTTGAGTTCTTTGAGTTTTTTGAGTGGGTGATTGTTTGGAAAGGGTGATCGTGTATTGAATCAAATTGTGGACCTCGAGCTAGGTGTCAAGTTCTCATCATTGTGAGTGATTTTTATGTCCTGATAATGCTGATGATTTAGTCATGGACCAAGTGATTGAGCAAGCACAACTTATATGTCCTTATAGTATTGTACGATTGGGTAGTTCCATTTGACAAAGTACTTTCCAAAGTATGGGTGGTCATCGTTGGTACCATTCTTTTGATGCCATTGTAGCCTTATTGGATAACACTACTAAAGTCTGGATCATTTAGCTTACCAATGTTGCACTATTGATAATACAAGTCATAATCAAGAGGGGTTTGTCAATGATTTCTTTGTGGGATTACACATCTTAGTAAGCGGTCAACATTTTTTTTTTCAATTTGCTTCAATCCCTAATTGTATTAGCATGATTCCCAAGAATTTCCTCTTTCTAACTTGAATATGCACTTCTCTAAGTTAAGCCTAATGTTGAATTTTCATAGTATGACAAAAACTTCTCCAAGATCAATTTTTCTTTCTTTTTCCTTTGATTGGAAAAGATTGTTCGGTCATCATTTTCACATTCTATGGGGGACTTTTATTTCAACTATATGGAGGGGAGGTTTAACAACACATAATGAAAAAAAAAACCATTTTTACCCATATTATAATATTATGAAAACATATGATGCATTTTTGTTTCCAAAGCTTATAAGATGAGAAATGATTATCATTTTATGATAGTTTTAGGAACTATTAACATAACCATGTTTGAGTTATGGTCTTGAGAATCAAATGCTACTCATTTTTAGTTAAAGAAAAGGCTAACCAACACAAAATGTCTTTGTTTTTTGTGATTTTAATATGAAATTCACATATGTCCTTATGGGTTGGGAAATAACAACATCTAATTCAAGGATATTAAGGAATTTTTCTAAGGAGGATCTGATGATGATACTTTAAGGTTAGCTAATATGGTGTGTGACATATTTATGACATTTTAATTATCATAATTTGATAATATGTATGAAGTTATTATCTTAGAGATGTCAGATATATGTTAAGGGGAGAAATTAGTATACCTAGGGATGACCACAAGATGGGCGGAATGTGGATAAGTTTCATTATTTCATCCCATCCTTGAAGTAAAAATTCACATCATATCATCCCATCTATATACCCATTAAGTATAAAACTTTTATCTCATTCTCATCCATATCATGTAATAGGTATATCACTACCCATGTCCATATTACTTTTTTTTTTTATTTCAATATTAATCAATTAATTTTTATAAAAGAATAAAAATTACAAAAGAGAAAACATGATATTATCAAATATTTAGAAAGAAATGATAATTATATAAATGTTAAATTAGAGTATCGAATAACAATTAGATAATAGTGAAAGAATTATATAAAATATTACACAATTACATATAAATGAATTTCATAACAACCAAATATCTATTAATTTTGAAAACGTTAATGAAACAAAATTTGATAAAGTTAAAAAATATTTTAAATAATTAACAAACAACAAATATTCAAGTTTAAAAATACTTCAAATGTCTATTTACTCCTTTTCTCAAATGAAATCTCTCCTTTTATACATTAATAAATATTATAATACATAAATGAAATTACATAATGAAAAAAAAAAATTAAACTAATAATAAATCGAATTTAAACAATTTTTCATATTTTAAACTTCATGACATGACATTAAAGCAATATTCTACATGATACAAGATGCCTTTATTCAATTGTGATGGTAAAATCATTGTGTGCTATAAAAATGATTTGATAAACCTTTGAACAAAACTGCATAAAGAAAAAAAATATGTATCATTAAGAGTATGGTAAGATAGAAAGTTCCTTGAAGATTTTTTAAAACTTCTAGATATCGAGCTAGTTAAACCATTGAGAGATCATGAAAATTGTTTAATCGAAACAAAAATTCTTCAAGGTGGAAGTTATCAGTTTGAGCCTGATTATCCCTAAAACCAAATATAAGTTTTTTTATTTGGATGCCATGATCGAATAAGAATTGATTGAATAATATAATAATTGAGAATGAAGAAAAAAAAAAGAGAACAAAGAAGATACATTTTTTATATTATCTAAGAAATAAAGAGTTTATGCAATTAAACACTTGAAATCTAAAAACTATTTGATTCACTACAATTGATAATACACCATTTGTACATAACCACACAAATAAAAAAAATATGTAATCAAAAGGAAGCTCCTAACTTGGAGATGCGAATAAAAATTTTGTAGATATATAACAAGTCAAACTATTAGAAGAGAGGATGAAAAAATGTGTAGCAAAAAGAAAAAGAAGGGTTACGAAACTAAATACTAAGAGAAGATAAATTTTTTAGGTTACCTAATAAACTATAAATACTTTAGTAATTTAAACGGAAACATGGATGAAAAATGGAGATGACTAGTAGGATGGGGATGGAGGAAGATATGTAGATGTTCATTCTTGTCCTCATATCCAATTGACAAAATCAAGTAATATCTACACTCGTATTCCATTAATGCAGAGATTCTATGTTAAAATGAAGACAAGTTCAGACAATACGAAGACAAATTTTTTTCAATAAATTCTCTAAAATTAAGAACTTTATTGGTGTAACTCATTTCTTATTTAATGTTTTACTTATATTTTTGTGGGCTTAATTAAGTCAAGTTGATGATATACATTTGGATATTATTTTTGTTGGTTTAATTGAGTTATTAGTTTATGATAAATTTGAGTATTTTCAATTAAGTTTTTATTAAATTTTTTTTGTGGTTTGTTGAGTACTAAACAATTTTATATTTTTGAATTGAATCTCTGTCACTTAAGTGTTTAACTTATTTGCTATGTAAGTGACGTGATTGATATCTTATCTTATTGTATACTTGTTCTAACGTATTAAGAAAATAAGATTACATGGTTAATATAAAAGTTAAATAACATTGTAGTTAGATAACAATAATAATCTCATTAATTATAATGATAGATATAGTCCTTTGATGGGTATAAATATGACATAGAAGCTAACCTTATTATTTAACACATTTTTAATAAAAGTAATGATATTTTACATTAATCATAATATTCATTTTCTATTAATCATTAAATCTTATATTCTTAACTCATATAAATATGTAAGGAAAATAACATAATAAAATAATAATCATGTTACTTTATTGAAAAAAATTAAATGACAAAAAATTAAATGAAAATATAAAAAAATTAAATAATTAAAAGATAAAAAAGTTGAAAGAGACTTCATTAAAAAATATTCAAATTCATTAGTTAAACCTATTTTTTTTAATGTATTCCTTATCATTATTATTATTTTAATATTATTATTACAGTCTGTCTCATTTTCCTTACATGTGTTATTTTCCTTTGTATTTATGTAAGCAGTCTGTCAATTTATCTCTTTTTTTTGTTTTTGTTTTGTTTTATAGGTCTCTCGTTTCCCCTGACACACGAAACATGTACAAAAGTGTTCACGTAAACACATTTGTGTTTCTTCTTTTCATAAAAAAACAAAGCAATTTCTGTTACAAAATCTAGTTTAAAACTTGGGAAACTATATGAGATACTCTAGAAACAGTGTTCAAAAGTAACACCACAATCATCTCGGATTCTAGCACTGCAATAGTGGCTAAAAGAAGAAAAAAAAAAGTTTTGAAGCATATTAGCAGCTGAAGCCATTGAAGATTCCAAACTGCACACATAGCAGCAGTAACACAAACAAAGAAGCAAATCTCAGTGCAAGCCTAGCCGCCATCCAGTCAAACCCACGAGCTTTGACTAAAAAAGCACCTTTAAAAATTCCAAAAAATAGAAAAATAAAAAATACACGGTGGCAAATTTTCAGCGGTCAAACAATCCCTTCATTTCTTGTTTCTTACCTTCCCAGAAATATCGTCCCCCAATAGAAACCAAAGCCTTGTGCAATACGTACCCTCTCCCTCTTTATATTAAACGTTTCCATTTCCAACTTTCAAAGATTTTCTCTCCACTCCTTCTTCTTCCTCTTCTTCTATTCCTCTCTCATGGCTTCTTCTACTGGTAGTTTAGACACCTCTGCAACTGCAAACTCCTTCGCCAACTTCACCTTCGCCACACACCCCTTCATGACCACTTCTTTCTCTGACCTCCTTGCTTCTCCCACAGACAACAACAATAACAACAACAAGTCTCAGGGTGCTTTCTCTGAAAAAAATGCCTCTGGTGTGCCCAAATTCAAGTCCACTCCACCTCCTTCTTTGCCTCTCTCCCCTCCTCCCATTTCTCCTTCTTCATACTTTGCTATTCCACCTGGTTTGAGTCCTGCTGAGCTTCTTGACTCTCCGGTTCTCCTTAACTCTTCTAACGTCAGTCCAACCTCACCTCTCTTGTCTTGTTTTGTTGTTTGAGTTAGGTTGTTAAGAAAAGTTTGATAAAAAAAATGAAGTATTTTTTTAGTTTTTGATAGATGTTTATGTTGGAACTAGACATGATTAACATGTTTTGTATGAGAGAGTTTTGTAGTTTAGTTTTCAACTTATGTAAGATAAATTGTATCATACTAGTTTGTATGTTAAAACAAGGCGATTTCTTTGGAATTTGAACTTGCTTTTGCTTCAGATTTTTGTTTTCTGTTTTTGGTAATTTATTTTTCCTTATGGTTCCTGTTGTTTTTCCTTATGGTTCCTGTTTCGTTTCACCGACTTGCTTTTTGTTGATGTTGAATTAATTGGTTTGTGTTTTTAAATACAGATACTGCCATCTCCAACAACCGGAGCATTTGTTTCTCAGAGCTTCAATTGGAAGAGCAGTTCAGGGGGAAACCAGCAAATTGTCAAAGAAGAAGACAAAAGCTTCTCAAATTTCTCTTTCCAGACCCAGGCGAGGCCTCCTGCTTCATCCACAGTAACATATCAATCTTCAAATGTTGCACTTCAAGCAGTAAGTGATCCATTTAAATGCTTTTCTCTTGTTGGATTTTTGTATTATATGCTATTCTTTTCTTAATTTTCAATTTTGATGCTTGCAACAGCAAAATCCATGGAATTTTCAGGAGAGCACAAAGCAAGATAGTTTTTCTTCAGGGAAGAGTGTGATGAAAACCGAAAACTCTTCTTCCATGCATAGTTTTGCCCCTGAGATTGTTAGTGTGCAGACTAACCATAGCAATGGATTTCAATCTGATTTTGGAAATTATCCCGCACAATCTCAGACCCTAAAAAGAAAGTCAGATGACGGATACAATTGGAGGAAGTATGGCCAAAAACAAGTGAAAGGGAGTGAGAATCCAAGAAGTTATTACAAATGCACATACCCCAGTTGCCCCACGAAGAAGAAGGTTGAGAGGTCTTTAGATGGACAAATTACTGAGATAGTTTATAAGGGTACTCATAACCATCCCAAGCCTCAATCTACCAGGAGAAACTCATCATCTTCCTCTTCTCTTGCAATCCCTCCTTCAAATCCCATCAGCAATGAAATCCAAGATCAATCATATGCTACTCATGGCAGTGGACAAATGGATTCCGCAGCCACCCCAGATAACTCATCAATATCAATAGGAGATGATGACTTTGAGCAGAGTTCTCAAAAGTGTAAATCAGGTGGAGATGAATACGATGAAGATGAACCTGATGCAAAAAGATGGTGAGTTTTTACTTCATTACTTTGTATCATAATTAAGGTTCTCCATTCCACTTTATAGCATTTTATTGGCTAACTTCTTCATTAATTTTTCAGGAAAATTGAAGGAGAAAATGAGGGTATGTCAGCGCCTGGTAGTAGAACAGTAAGAGAACCTAGAGTTGTGGTTCAGACAACCAGTGACATTGATATCCTAGACGATGGATACAGATGGAGAAAATATGGGCAGAAAGTAGTAAAGGGCAATCCAAATCCAAGGTAAACAAAGACACTCACCGTAGGTTTTACTTTTGTCCAACCTTTTAAAAGTTGTTATACTTTGCAGAAACAGTAGATGGAGAATCAATTAAGGAATTCCTCATTCTCATGCTAATTATAATTGAAACAGTTTGATTTAGATATAAAGAATTTCCTAGGGGACCAGACAGGAATTCTTGCAGATAATGTAGTTATTAACTTACCTTATATGACAATAGGTAAAATTTTTGTTGTTAACTGTACATACCATTTTGTCTGATGTAAATGTGGTAAAGACATTATAACTGTATGATGGCTGCTATTTCTTTGCCTAAACCTGTAATGATGGTTTTCTTTGTGGAAATTCTGCTGTACACTACTATACTTGTGCCAGTTTTTCCTTTTCCTTGTCTGAAACTCCTTGGTCAAATTTGGCAACTTTGATTTTTCTCATGTGTGCATGTGATTTAGAAGAAAAAAAGTTCTCTCATATTGGCTGGTCTGATAATGTTATTAACTTGTGACATGTAGGAGTTACTACAAGTGCACACACCCAGGATGTCCAGTGAGAAAGCACGTGGAACGAGCCTCACATGACCTCAGAGCTGTGATCACAACCTATGAGGGAAAGCACAACCATGATGTCCCTGCAGCCCGTGGCAGTGGCAGCCATTCTGTTAACAGACCCCTGCCAAACAATGCTGCAAACACCACCACTGCAATAAGGCCATTGTCAGTGAACCATCACACTGACAACAACTCCATTCAAAACCAAAGGCCACAAGCACCACCATCAGGGCAATCACCCTTCACCCTAGAGATGCTACAAAGTCCAGGAAACTTTGGATTCTCAGGTTTTGGAAATTCAATGGGCTCTTACATGAACCAGCAACAATTATCTGACAATGTTTTTTCCTCCAGAACCAAGGAGGAGCCCAGAGATGACATGTTCCTTGAGTCTCTACTATGCTGAAGGATCTCTCTCTTTTTTTTTCCCTTTTGGTAGGCATGAAAATTTTGGAAGGAGGGGGGGACTAGGATTTAGTGGACAAATAAGGTTCATTCCATTTATTGCATTTTTTGGTTTGTTTTGTTGTAAATTTATACAGCCACAGGATTGGTATATAGTATATATTCCATAACTGTTGTATGTCACAGATGGTGTTGCTGAGATTTTTTCATTACTTTGAGGTTTCTCTCTAGTTGGGAAGACAACCTCGTGTTAATCCTTTGTAAGACAGTTAATAGTTAATCTCTTGTCAATTGTTCACTACAAAGACAGTAAACTTCACTATTATTTGTGTTAAAACATTAAACTGTGTCACATGGGTTTGATTCACACTGATAAGAAAGAGGTTTAAAATTTGATGATTGGAGGAACATAAGGACAAGTGATGCATTTAATTGGATGGCATACTAGTCAAAGATAGGGTGCTGGCTTGTTTGGTGGGGAAGGTGGTCAAGGTCAACTTTGGTTGTTTCCTTGCATTTTTCTTCCTTAAACAAATGGATGCTTCCAGGTAGCAACCCTATCTATCTATCTAGTCATAAATTTTGTCTTGTACAGTTGAAATACAGGAATGCCCCTGGGAGGGACTTGAGAGAGTGGTGGTGGGAAGGGACAGTTTTGGAAAAAGGGTTTTGTTTTCACATTTTTGTTTAATGAGAGTTGTGTGAATGTAGGAGAACTGGGAATGAGACATTTACGTGATGCACACGTTTCTCTTCTGCAGATTCATTTGTCCTAGCCTTTGTTGTCACTGTCATGGGGCCACACAACACATGCTTTTTTCCTTCTTCGCCGACCTTACCTTGCAACTCCATGGCTAAGCTAATCCATTTATATCTTTGTTTTTGCCGCACCTCAAGCATAGAAAATTGATGATTGAAAAGGAAGCCAAATAATCTATTGCAGTGTGGTGTGGTTGGGTGTTGGGGGTTAAAATTCTGTTATGTCTTTGCTCCTACTTGGGATGGATTAATTAAGACACACAAGTGAGTTTAAAATGTTTACATTAAGTACTTATGGTATTAAAATGTTTACATTAAGTACTTTGTACTTAGTTTTATAAGTTTTGTTTGAAACAATTCATTTGTAATACTCAAGTGAGTTCGATCTTGTAGAATTTGAATGATACGTAAGAATTTATAGGTTTTAATTTGAATGTGATTGTTGCATACACATATATAAATTAATAAATTAAGACCTACACTAAAATATGTTTTGATGTTAGAAGAAAAAAAGTAAATAAAGTTTTGAGGATTAAGTTTTACTAGTTATCACTTATTATTATTATTATTATTATTATTAAGAATAACAAATATGATATTTAGTGAAACAATTTAATCAAAGTAGTTTTATTTTATCAAAATATATTATTTTTGTCTATTGAAAATATAACTTATTTGGAAGAAAATTAAGAAAAAACTAACATTTCATTCAAAACTAAGAGTATCATTCCATTTAAAAAAAAATAGAGGAAAAAATTGTTGTTATTTTAGAATGAAGTAATTTTCAGAATATTTAAACAAGTATAGAAATTTTTAAAAGATGTAGAAGAGTAAATATATATATATATACACACACATATATATATATATATATATATATATTCAAAGCTCTAATTAAATGAATATTATTATTATTTCTTTCAATGTTTTCTTTTAGTATTTCTTTTCCTATACAAAGTAATTTGTATTAACATAGTACTGAATCTAATCCAAAATATGAAAAATAAAGAACATAATACAATTTTTTAAAGATGAAACTCTCTAAAATGTTCTTTTACCTTTTCAAAGTCAAGAAAAACAAATTCTGTCATAAATTTAAGGGATGGGATTATTATATCAGTTTTAGTGAAAAGGGTTGTGTTTTTTGAGAATTAATTATAGGATATGTTCCTTTAGGTCTTGAAAAAAGATTTATTTCTTTTGTTAGATGCAGATGGATATATAGATAAGATCTAAAACTGATAGTTGTCGTGTTCATAAATGTGCTACCATGCCAAATAGTTTATGATGACCCCATGAATGATGTCATCCATTTGCTAAGTGCATTTTTTATTATGCAGGTGATATTGCTATGTTTCTTTCTTAATCATCATTTATCTTTTCTAATCAAATTATTGTAAGCTTAAACATCAAAATAAATTGGGAAAATGCACCTTCACATCAATGATAAAAAAAATACATTAATTTCTTCTGTTTAAGAGACACTTGTGACAATCGATTCTGGTTATGTTTAATGAAAACGAGAAACTTCAGGATTGTGCAAGATTTGAATTTTGAATAAGTACAATAATACAAAAACTAATTAAATCATTTTCTTGTTATGTTTAATGAAAACGAGAAACTTCAGGATTGTGCAAGATTTGAATTTTGAATAAGTAGAATAATACAAAAACTAATTAAATCATTTTATGAAAATGGTTGATTAATTGAAATGTTTCTATAAAGTAGTCTGGTTCCATTCTTTTAAGAAGTTGTGTATTTTTCTAATTTAGTTTGATTTAATTTTATTAATTTATTCTTATTTTTTAAATTGAAATGTTATTAATTTATTCTTATTTTTTAAATAAATTATTTTTTTTGTTAAATTTATAATAACAAAAACGTAATAATAAAAATACATGAATAGAAAATAATATCATTAATTGAAATTAACTTGCTAATAAATAAAATGTGAAATAATTATATTAAAATTATCATTTATAAATATCTATATATATATAACACTGGTATTAAACAATTTATTTAATATTGTATCATAAAAGAAGTACTGTTACAGTTTTTAATCTGATTAAACAACTTATTGAATATTATACAAGAAGAGGTTCCATTACAGTTTTTAGTGAGTGATTTTGTTTTGTTTGTATTTAAGTTTGGTTTATTTTAAAACCAATTTCATTTTGAGTGTTCAATTAAAAACACCATTAATGTTAAGCTCAAATTTGAAAAGATAAATAAATTCGTGTTTAACATGTTTCAATCTTTAGTTTTTGATGAAAAATATTTAGGTTAGTTTGAAGATTTTCATTTCGACTGAAAATATTTATACTAACTGAACATGAATATAAGTCAGAGTAGTATTTTGATTAAATCAGTTATACCCTCTTGTCTTTTCTTATTTAAATTATTAAAACATTTTAGTTTATTAAGTTTTGGTTATACTATTTTTCATTTCTTCACACTTAAGTTATTTTTTTTATAATTATGGAGGTGCAGAAGAAAAAAAGGGATGTACAGGAAGAGATGTCCAAGTTTGGAAAAGTTTTGATGGGGTGTAGGAAGATATTGCCCAATAACAAAATCCGTATCCACTGTTTGGGCTGATTTAGGGCCATAAGTTATTTGAACGTGTGAACTCTCATATTAATAAAACTGAAATTAATGGATAAAAATTATTTCAAAACTTTTTAATCAAATTAAAAGAAATTTAAATTTGAAACAAACAAAGGTGTTCGATTAAATTTGATTCGTAAACTATTTAGAATTGCTATCATTTATTTAATTATATGAACCCTCAAATGAATAAAATATTGAAATTAGTAAATAAAAATTATTTTAAAACTTTTAATAAAACTAAAAGATATTTCTGTACAAAAAAGAATTTGTTAGATTAATTTTGATTGATAAGCAATCAATTAGATCGTTTACCAAGATGAAGTGTTATCATTTATTTAATCATATGAAGAATCCTATTGGATTTAGTTTCTTAGCTTACTAGAGTCATAAACTTTGTAGCATTTTATGTGAACACCACCCATTTCAATGCCAAAAATATCATCAATTAATCATAAAACAAAACTAATTTTAAGTCACCAATCCGCAATTCAGCATTGCCGCTAGAAATAAATAATCACAGTAACTGGGTGGTGCATAATCTACATCTTCCAAATAAGTCAACAAAACATGTTTATATTTGAAGGTTTTGACTTTATCCCTTCTTCTTCATTCTCTTCCAAATGACATGATCTTCATTGGAAATCACGGTTGATTTGACGGAAATGTCTCTTTAGGTGACAAAATGGGCGTTAACGAAACTAAATGGGTTTGTGAACATACAACATTGTTTCAAACTAATCCCAAAGGAATATTCTACAACGAAGACCCTTTAAACTACACGTTAACGGTGGTCCTTTTACAGGCCTCCATAGCGTGCTTAGCCTCCTTATTCTTCGAGTTTCTTCTTGTCCCCATTGGGGAGACTACCTTCATTCCACATGTGCTGGTAATACAACATATATATTTTGTTATATGCATATATATCATCATTTATTCTGCAGATAACAATGCTTAAAGCACCTTTAATGTTGTGTTTTACAATGTTTGCTTTAATAATTAAAGTGTGAATTAGGAATGCATGTAGTTGGATATGTAACTAAGCTAATACTTAATTTGGTTATGGAAATGCATGTATTTTTCTCAGGCAGGGTTGGTACTGGGACCATCACTTTTGGGGAAAACTTTAAACCTTAAAAAGTTGTTCTCCCCAAAAACTATCTACATAGCTGAGGCACTCTCTCGTTTCGGGGTGATGGTGTTTCTGTTCTTGGTGGGAGTGAAGGTAGATCCACTTTTAATTTTTAGAACAGGGAAAAAGACTTGGGCCATTGGGTTGGGTTCTTGTCTATTGCCACTCGGTTTTAGCGTATGTTCAGCTTATATTATAAGGCTATATTTGTCCCCGGAATCAGAAATCTACAAGGCCTTATATTTTATTTCGACTTTCTCATCAGCTGGTTCCTTTCAAGCCACTGCAAGTGCAGTGCATGATTTTAAGCTCCTAAATTCCGAGGTTGGTCGATTAGCGGTCTCTTCATCTATGATAAATGGAGCGTTCAGTGCGATGTGGCAAGGCATGGTAGTCTCACAGCGTCCAAAAGTTATGCGAAAAAAACCAGACGGATATCTGACATTGGGTATCCTCAGTCTGATTGCACTGGTGCTTATCATAATTTGTATTCTTCGACCTATCATGTTATGGATGACACGCATGACACCCAAAGGGAAACCCGTGAAAGAGTCCTACATAATTTCCATCTATGTCATGATGTTGGGGTGTTCACTCTTTAGTGAGGCCATTGGGGAGCACTACATGCTTGGACCATTGATTTTTGGCCTAGCAGTGCCAGAAGGTCCACCTATTGGAGCAGCATTGGTGGATAGGCTAGATACCCTCATCTCGGGACTGCTTATGCCATTGTTCTTCTTCTCTTCCAGTGCTAGATTCAGTGCCGATATACTTAATTTCACTGACTTCACAATTGTACAACTAGTGGCCTTAGGTAACTTCTTTGCCAAGATTGCAGGAGTCGTGTTACCCTCTCTCTATTGCAAGATGTCATTCACCGATGCAATCTCCTTAGGTCTCATCCTTAGTGCCCAAGGCATATCACAGTTGGTGCACTTGCAAAGTTTACAAACCTTTAAGGTATGTATGTATCTATGTATGCCTTTACTTTCCTACTGCTGCATAATTTTCCACATGTTTTGTGTCTTGCAGATTATAGATGATATGATATACTCGCAAATGGCGATAGCTTTAGTATGGTTGACAGCAGCTTCCAGCCCTATAGTCAAATTATTGTATGACCCATCTAAAAGTTACTTGTCTCTAACAAGGTGGAGAACCGTTGAGCATGCTCCTCCCGACATTGAACTCCCCATCATTGCATGCATACACTGTGAGGAAAACACTCCAGCCATGATCAATTTTCTAGAAATATCTAACTCTAGAGTTGAAAGTCCCATTTACTTCCATGTTCTACACCTACTTCAACTCAAAGGAAGATCAGCCCCACTTATGATAGATCATGATCTCAAGAGCAACACCCATCTATGGCGCTCTAATCGCTCAGTCAACATAATAAATGCCTTTAAATCATATGAGCAACAATGCAGTAACGTGCAGGTCAAAGTCTACACATGTATCTCCCCTTATGAGACAATGCACGACGAGGTATGCATGCAGGCTGCAGAGAAAAGAGCATGCATATTAATTGTGCCTTTTCACAGGCACTTTAGAAGAACTGGGATTATAGAATTATCAAACCCCGTCAGAGCATTGAATCGCCATTTGCTGAGAACCGCACCTTGTTCCGTTGGGATCTTAGTTGAACGTGGGAGTTTGGTTAACAACAACCCTCTAACAACTGTATCCTTTTATAATGTTGCAGTTGTATTTATAGAAGGACCAGATGACCGTGAAGCCTTGGCATATGCAATGCGCATGGCAGATCACCCCAATGTAAAAGTCACTGTAATTAGGATAACGGGATCTCGCAGGAAAAGTAGAACTATGATCACCAGAGACCCTGATGCTGAAATAATTCACAAGTTTATGGTTAACTACCTCCAAGTGAAACGCCATGATTTCCGAGAGCAAATTGTGAGAGATAGTGTTGAAATGATTGGCGTGATTAGGGAATTCGATGGTTGCTTTGATTTGATTTTGGTGGGTCGACGCCACGAGAGTGAGTCTTCAATGTTCTATGGAATGAATGAGTGGAATGAGTACCCAGAACTTGGGTCTGTAGCAGACATGTTGGTGTCTTCAGATTCTACCTTTGACGGGTCAGTTTTGGTGGTGCAGCAACAAAATAAAGTAGGGACGCATGTTATTCGTCAAGATTGTCACAATTTAGAAAATTCGGTCCCTAGGCGTGAACTACCAACCGTTTTGGATGTGCAGCCTAAACCATCGGGGTGGCCAATTCTTTAACCTTTTAATTCAGCTTATCAGAAATATAGTTGTAGATTTCATTCACGAAGTACATACAATTTTTTATTATTTTCTTTCTTAATTCTTTCTAGAGGACTAAACATTTGCCAATGGATTTCTAAAGTCTAGGCCTATAAATTATAAAGTAATCAAAATGAAGGCAGTATGTTTCTTTTGTTAATGAAGATTTATATGGATACAGAGTGATTAAGGTTGTATATGTGACGAGGAATCAATTAATATTGTTTTAGAGGAGGGAGGTGTGATTCGTAATGAGAGAGTGTTCGCCTTTTACTAAGAAAATGTTTCAAACTTTCTTTTTCTAAATTTTCTTATGAAAAAAGGATTCATGTATCATAGCTCCTCCACAAAATTTACCTGCACTATGTTTCACCAAAATCCTAAATGAGGAGGACAATCTCAAAGCGACGAGTGAACCACTACAAGAGTCAAAACGCAAAAGGAACCAAAGCATAAATTGTTTAGTTTTTAATAAACTTAAATGTATTAACCATTATGGGTAACTAGCCATTGTAAGAAACTAGTCGTTGTGAGTGCTTAATACACTAGCTATTGGAGTCTAGATAGTTAATAAGTTAGCCGTTTATAACCGTTGAGAGTACAACGGTCAAGAAATGTATTGTATGAATAAACAACACAAGAGGTGAATAAAATTTTTTCATAAGATTATAGAGTTGTTGTCTAACAAAGTGGTATCAAGAACTAATTAGCTTGAGTGTTTGAGTGGAAAAGAGAGAGCTAGAGAGTTTGAGTGTTTGAGAAAAGAGAGCTAGAGACCTAAGTATTTGAGAAAAAAGAGAGTGAGATGATCAGTCTTACAAACAGTGTTTCCCTGCCCAAGTTGACAAAGGTTGTCAACTATGACAATTGGAGTCTCAAAATGAAGACCCTTCTTGGATCTCAAGAAAATTGGGAGGTGATTGAAGATGGTTTCGATGAACCAGCCAACACTACAAGTTGGTCAAATGCCCAGTTGAAAGTGCTGAAAGACGCACGTGTGAAGGACAAGGCCGCTTTGTACATCCTGTACCAAGCTATCGACGAGTCTGACTTTGAGAAGATTGCAAGTGGCAAATCTTCAAAAGAAGCGTGAGATATTTTGGAGAAGGCGTATAAGGGAGATGACGAGTGAAGCAGGTGCGACTTCAAACACTTAGAGGCAAATTAGAGAGCAAGGGGATGAAAGAGACCGAAGGAGTAGCCAAGTACATTACTCGAGTTGAAACCGTGGCGAACCAACTTGCTAGAAACAAAGAGACGTTACCCGTTAGCCGAGTTGTGGAGAAGATCTTGAGGTCATTGAAAAACGACTTTGAGAATGTGGTGTGCACGATTGAGGAGTCCAATGACCTATCAAAGCTCACGGTTGAAAGGCTTGCAAGATCTCTTGAAGCACACGAACAATGAAAGAAGAAGAAGTGGGAGCCACTTGATCAATTACTCAAAACGAAGATGTCAGTTAAAGATGAGAAAGCTCAGAACACTCAAGGTAAAGGATGATATCGAGGAGGTATAAGAAGCAGTCCTGGGGGTAGAAGCCGAGGAAAAGAAGAGAAAGAACAGTTCGGTCAACAAAATTGGCATGGAAGAGGATGAGGTCCATGGAGAGGAGGTCAATCAAGCAACTCAAATGTTGAGTGCTTCAAGTGTGGCAAGTATGGTCATTATGCAAAGGAGTGCTACTCCGGCAAGTGTTTCAGTTGTGGTAAGTCTGGTCATTTTGCTAAAGATTGTAGATATGATAGTAGAAAGGAAGAGACGATTAACCTCACAAAAGATGTTAAAGAAGAAGCGACATTGTTGATGATGGCTCGTAGCTTGGGAGCTGAGCATAAGCAAGTGGTGAACTTGGCAAGAAGACCGAGTAACATGGAGAATTCAACAAGAAGGCTGAGTATAGTCGATAACTCGACAAGACAGTCAAGTAGTGTGGATAGCTCAGTTGCGTAGGATGGTGAGACATGCAGATAACCCGCACAGGGTGGTGGAGCATGTAGATACCTTGGACACCATGGTGGAGCATGAGGCCAACTTGGTTAACTTGGTGGAACACCTACATAGCTCAAATAAGTTAGTGGAGCAAGTGGATTACTCAGATAGCTCGGTGGAGCATGTGAAAAGCTTGAGTAGCTCTGTATTTGAAGAAGAAGAGCTTCTAATCCAAAGGTTAGAGATTTCAAAAAGAGACTTGCAACAGAGTATTGAAAAGGAGGTTAGAGACAATTTAATTCTACAAGCAAGCTTAGAGAGAAGGAAACAGGCTTTGCAGAAGCGATGCTTGGAATTTGAAGATGTTTCAAGTTTGCAAGAACAGTTACAAGTTGAGAAGGATCTGAGAGCTGCACTAGAGGTGCAAGATGAGAAGTGGCGACTTGAAATGGATGAGGAGATTGAGGAGATTGAGCACAACAATACGTGGGTGTGGTTTGATCTTTCAAAAGGAAGTCAGCCAATTGACAAGAACTCAGTTAACGATAAGTCGACCACAAAGACAAAGAACCCAATGAGTAACAAGTTGGCCAAAGAGAAAAACAAGTTTTCCAATAAGAATGCAAAAATTGAGAGAGTAGAGAACAAGTTAGCCATAGGGAAAGCGAAGTACAGGTCGACTATAGATAAAGTGAAAGGGAAGTCAGTCATGAAGAAAGCGAAGAACTTAACTATTCACGAAAGAGACAAACACAATGTAAGAAGAGTTATTGCATGTTGGAAGCCGTGATGAAGAATAAAGGAACAAAGATGGAGAATAAAAGAAGCATATGTGAGAGCAAAATATTCATCCAACAAAGAAATACAACAAACAAAAGCATATCTGAGAGCAAAAATCCATCCAATAGAGAAATATAACAAAGAAAAGTAGATCTGAGAGTTCAACATTCATCCAACAGAGAAATACAACAAAGAAAAGTAGTTAAATATGGTAGAAGAAGGAAACAACACAAAAAAGTTGTTACTTTTGTTATGTTCTTCATGGTGCTCATGAATCTGAGAGCAAAATATCCATCAAACACACAAATACAACAAATAAGAGAGAAGAACAAAATCGGTGTAAGAGAGATGGAGGACAGAGAGTGATGGAGTAAGAGAGAATAAGGATGAGAGGAAGAGTAAAAAGAGAGCAAATGAGGCTAAAAGGAAGAGAGAGAGGTCAAACCTGCTTTTATTTCAACTGCCAATTCCTCACCAAATGACACGTATGTGATTTCTGTTTGTGGTAAAATAAATTTGAATGCTTTTATTCAGAAAATAATAAAATATTCAAATGTTTCCGATTGTTAGGTTCTCAATTGTATATTATATTAGATTCCTTCTTGCAAATTTTTGCCTTAATAATAGAAGAAAATATGAAAATAATTCTTCTACTCAATTTCATATATATATATATATATATATATATATATATATATATATATATATATATATATATATATATATATATATATATATTGTTACTACAATTTTGGGAAAAAACTAATGAAATTTTGTCTTTTATTTTAACTGGTTAAGGGTGTCATCGGAAGTCTACTTCCAGAAGCTTGGTGACATGCAGAAAGGTGTTCCTTGAACCGAAAGTCGACTTCTGGATGCCTAGTCGGATGTTTTTTTTATGTTTCTGAAAGTCTATTTTTGAGACTGAAATGAGTCGAAAATTAACATTCGTGGCATTTGCAAATCGGATGTCGACGATTTTCGATTAACTTATCTTATTTCTTTATTCTATTAGCTCAACTAGCACGACAATAATGAAAAGCTCCTCAAGAAACCCTTAGGGAAGAAGAACAAGCAGAACAAGTGAGAGAGTGAGAGGCCAAGCAAAGTTTGGGGTGCAACATAGTCATATAGCCACCAACCAACAATTATTAGGTTTGTTCAAGCAGCCACCAACGCTTAAAAGTCATAATTACTTAATCATTACTTTACCTAAATTACTTTTTTATTTTTTATTTTTTTTTGAAGGACATAACTGGAAGAATTGAAATCTTTGGAGATGTAGAAGAAATTTTGGAAGTACAGGAAGAAACTCCCGTCTAGAGTTATGACTTATGGTGTTGCATAAAATAAATATACGAAACAAATAGGTAAATGGGTGCAAAAAATAAGAATGAGGGTGCAAGGGATGGGTTAAACCCACCTAATATTTGTGAGGGGATTTCTTTCTGCACCCCTACATTTTAAAATTTCAACTAAGTTTGGAAGGGGAAAAAAGGAATCACAAACATTCTAACAAAGAGATGAAGCCATTTAGGTGGATAAGAGAAAGGGGGTGACGACGAGGATAAAAGAATATTTATTCATTATAGTCATTAGTTAACATTTTCTTGAGGCACATTTTCTTAAGGATATTAATTTCGAGAAAGATAGAAGGAAGCAAAGGAAGTTAAGAAAATAGAAAAATTGAAGGAAATAAGGAGATCGAAGGGAACGAAGAAATTGAGGGAAAGAGTAGTGAAGTTATGTTCATGCAGAATATCAAGATAGGGCCAGTGTAGAAATCAAGGGATAATCGAGAAAAAAGAAAACTCAAAATACATCAAAAAAGGTATTCATTCGAAAGAAACATCACACAAAGGTTGAGAGGGACATCTAGCAAAAGTACTTGTTGCAAACGTAGTCTTATTAGGCATAATTGATGTAAAGTGGGTGATTTTTAAACAAGTATTTCAATTATTATGTAATATATGCTAGTTTAATTATAAAAAACGAGTTAAAAAATAAATAGTTTATTTATGTCAAAACGTGGTGACAAATTATATTTACAACAAAAATAATTTGAGAAAAACGTGAATAGGATAATGATAACTCCAACAATGATGATTGTAGCAATTTGGGTCACTTCTTTAATTAATTTTTTTTACCCGTTCTTATTTTATCCATAGTAATTTAGTTTCTTGCATGTTACAATTCTCGCATTTACCTTCCCAATTTATTTATTTCTTACCCAATTTACATTTTTAGTTTTCAAAAACATTTTGTTTTAATTCACCTCTGGCTTCAACATTTTTCATTTGGCTTATTAAAAGCAAAATCCGATTTCAATGCATGAGTTCTTAATTAATATCTACTTGACAACCGAGTGAAATAGATTTATTTATAAATTTTTTTAAGATATAAGTGGTTTACAAATAAATTGTGTTAATCATTAAATTTTGAGTTAAAATACTTTAATTTAGATCGAAAAACAATTTGTTTCTTAGTAATATATTAGAGGAATCCACAAAATTTTTGTATTATATGTACTTGAAACCATCTCGAAATATATATTTATGGATATCTCAAGTATGTTTGACACATCATGTGGGTCATAATGACTGAGATCATTTTGTTTCACATATAAACAAGATGATCCTAGCCCATACCTACCTAGGATCATCTAGAATAGTCATGAACAATTGTTTGATATCATTTTGTTCTATGATCACACTACCCTCATCTCATTATACCAGTAAGCTTAACAAAGTGTTCATTATTATAACATTTATTACCATCTAATGTACACCCTTAACTTAAGTGTCGGATTGTCATTTGCAGGCACACTTCTTATCGAATTAGGACAACATCTAAACTCAGAAGTATTTCAGGTTGTAGACTAAAGAGTGTGGAGAAGAACTTATTGTGTAGTCTTTATAATGTAATTTCGATCATATAAGAACAAGTTTGTTAATTCATTTAAACTATTGTTTGAACAAACATCGAACTAAATTTAGAGTGAAAAACATAATATGATTGTCTATAATAATGATTGAAGAGGATATTAACAATTCTCTTCATCAGTTCTCATCAAACTATAACTTGTTTTATATATATATTTATTGAAAATCCAATCTCCAATGATGGGATATGTGGGCATGTTTTGAGAGAATGAAAACCAGTTTTCCTCCGGGATTTGGCTACTGAACCCCCGTGAACTTTGCTTCTTGATTTGCTTTGTCCTAACCAGCTGCAGCACAAGGCTCAATGCTACTTACTCCAGTCCTTGGGATCTCCCTCTATCACCTTCTTCATACAATATATATAATATCATGCTTCATTATCAATCAAATTCATTCAATTTTTTATTCACTTAACCATTTCACTCATCTATACGTTTTTTTAGAATCTATTCTGTTCAATTTTAAACACTCTAAACATGTTTGAAAGCTTTGTCTTATTCAACACTCTCACAAATGTTTAAAATGCAACTGATTTTAAAACAATTCACATTATTATTAAAGTCACGAAACCCTAAACGAAACTCGCTGATTAGGTTTTGAAAAGAATATCTATTCTGTTTTACTCTGCAAACCGGAAATTGTAAAATGAAGTGATTTTCTGAAACTGTTTGATTAAAAGCAAGTTAAAGGATAATTAGCTTGAAAGAAGGAGATTGAAGGGATCCTGTATTGGTACGTATGTTGTTTAAAGTAAAACCATTTGATCTGAAGAAAAGAAAAGTGAGAAGAGTTAGTAAAGGTGTGTTTATGGTTCACTAAAACAAATGTGCATCGATGTGTGGAAAGAAGGTAGGTATATGGTCGAATCGAAGTAGAATAATAATATATGGATGAGTTGGAGAGTGAGAAAGTGATGTGGAGAAAAATGGTGTATTATTGGTATGGGAGAGAGGAGAGGGAATCCACGTGAAGAAGTGAGTAATTTAATAAGATACAAGTCAAGAAGGATATGCCAGCTTTCTTGCTTTGTGTAGCGTGCTCATGTCGCCCATGTTTCTACCAAGTCCCACTTTTTTCTCCTCTCATTCTTTCTACCACCCTACTCTCATTTAATTAATTACTTCTTTCACTAAACCTCTTCTACTCACTAGTCATTCATCAACACAAATTTTCCAGCTATTTCTATATGCCCCCTCTCTGTCTTTCAACACTTGTAATTGTTAACTAATATCTTATACCCTCACACACATATTTACATGATTGAAGATATCATATTAGTTACAGACTATATATATGTATGTATAGCATTGAGTTAAGTCATCATTTATAATAATCTTAATAACTATTATGAAAGATCATTTGCTATCAAGTTGTCATTGGATTACGAACATTGTCTAATTTTATAATTTAATAACCTTCACGACTCCCAATTTTTTATTTTGGAAGAAGTAGAAGTCTAATTTAATCATACAAAATTAATTTGCAATGTAACGTTTATATGGATTTATATACTGTAAATTCATGTGAGATCTGCAATGCAATATACTTCTCACATCGAGACATATACATTTTAAGTGTGTGACTACAAATTAATAGGTAATATGATAGCGACTCAAAAGTGAATAACACTATATATCCAAAAAACAACAAATTTTGTTGAAATAAACTTCGAATGACTTTTATATTATCTTAAGAGGTAGACTTTAAACTTAATTCAACCCTACAAAACTGACTTGCAATGTATGATTTACACTTACTTATATAGTACAAATTTGTTTTATCTCTAATCGGTGTAACAACTTTAATATTAATACAAGAAAAATTTGTTAAAAATGTCACATTAATCATAGTAATGTATAAATGAAAATAATCCTTACATTATAAAGTGAGTTTCCTTACTTAAACATATGTGATATTAATTTATCATATGCTAAAATGAGTTTTGAAATATAATAAGAATTTTACTTAAATTGGAATTAATGTTTGTACTTTGAGTCGCAAATCTAAACTGGGATGAAAAGCATCGACCTTAATTGGGACCAATCTGTACTTTTGGCTCGTTTCCTACGAAAATGGGTCGAATATTAAGTGTTTAATTAAGGTATATTTTGACTTCTATTCTGTTTATTTTTTTGACATTGTTTGCTCCGATTACACCTGTTCATCACCTAAAAGTATAACTCATAATCGCTTTAATCTTGTCCCACAACAAAATAATTAGCAACTGAAATAATAATGTCAACCAAAGCCTTTTATTCCTTTTTTTTTTTCTTGATTCCGTGAGTAGACATAGGTGACTAACATGCATGTTCTAATTAGATAATCTAATGGAAACCCGTCTTAATCATTGGAATATGGATCTAATTCAGGATGCCACCATTAATGTTTGGTGTTTAGGGTGCATTCATTGATTACTTAACTAAAAGCAAACAAATTATACTCACTCTTAATTTTTCATTAGGAAAATTAAGGACTTTTCAAAGAAATTATTACATGGTGTCGCATCATTATGGTTGGGACCATCTTCACGTCATAAAAAATGAAAATTTTTATTAAATTATAATGTTGGTCTTAATAATTTCTTAAATTCCATTTTAATTCTCTAATTTTTATTTTTGTATTTAGATTCTCTAATGTTCATAATGTTGTTGGTCTCTCTTTAATTTTCATACCATATGCAAATTTGAGTATTAAATAAAATTTGTGGATTTTATTAATACAGAAACTAAAATCTCAACCCAAAAAAAAAAAACACGGGGACTAAAGTTGCTTATCAGACATTAAAAAAATAAAAATTGTAATTTAACTACTTTTATAACTAGAGAACATAATTCTGTCAAAAGAGTTAAAGAACATAAGTCACATAATACATAATAATATCAAATTATATAATAATTTATCGTTAAAAGCATTAGTTTGAATTTCAACTTTTGTGAAATGTATGAAAATTTAATATTCTTTATAGATGACAAAGAGAAAGCAAACTTGATGAAATATTACTCATAACCCCTCGATTATTTTCCATTCCTTTATTTTTGGATTTGTAGAACGCAAGCATATGTGTGTTGATTAATTCTGAATCAAAATTTGATAAATTCAAACCAAAAACCAAAAGCGAAAAGATCATATGGCACTGCAAAAAGTAACTCTTCTATATCCACAAATTTAGATATATACTCGTACATTTCAGAAAAAGGAGAAAAAGGTCATGTTACATTTTAACAATCCAAGTATTGAACCATCTTCGGTCCCACTCAAGATTCCGGCACCGGCCGCCGGAAAACCCAAAAAAAAAAGAAAATTAATCTTCCGAGATACTCTCCAACCGCGGCCGCCACAATCCGCCGCGTCCGTTCCGGCGATCCCGCCGCGAGCATTTATTCTCCTTAGAAATTACTGAGCCTTTGTCATCACATTGTTGTGAAGACGACAAATCGCTGTTACTCTTCTTGGAACATACTTTGCTGTTAACCTCGTTCTTTTCATTATCAATATGACTGGTGCGGCCACTCACGTGCTTGACGTGCCTTCTCTTCTCCGGCGGCAGCGACGCCGCGGGGATCAAGAAATAGATGCTGCCTCTCTTTAGCTCAGTCTCCGGCGAGAGGATAAGAATCCGGCGAACCACGCCTTGGGAACTGGGCTTGCTCAAAACGTGGTTTGGATTGGCCTTGAGAACTTCCCCTGCCGTGATTGGACGCGTGATTTCCTCCACGCAACCGTTCAGGTGAACTATGCGGATCAAGTCGAGAGCTCCGCACGGAAGAACGCATGCCAAACAGCACCTTAAGCTGTTTCCCATTGTTGTTGCTCTGCGACGTGGTTTTGGAGACTCGGGAATGAAGCTCCTTTTTCCTCTGTTGTTCCAAATTCTGAATCTTAGTTGTTGAGTTCTGTGTTTGAGATGCGTATTTATACAGCGAACGAGCGTAAGTACGATCATAATAATGCAAATGTGAGTTTAATAATAATTGTGGACTGGAATTGACGAAACTACCCATCACAAAAGAGTGGTTTTCAATTTTTTGTGTTTTGGCTTTCTTGCAGTCACGCTCACATGCTATGGTGGTGGGTTCCTTCCTTCTGTAATCTTTTCATCGCTTCTCTAGCCGCCTAGTGTTGCTGCCATGTAGTTAAGTAGTTAATTTAGGCGTCTTAAGATTAAGATTAATCTTCCGATCCTATTCAAGTCCGTCCGGCAGAGTCATTGTGTTCTTGTATTGTTCATTTTGGAGCATGAAACTCTATCATAGTTCTCTTTTTAGCAGACATCTCGGAAGGGAAAGAAGAAAAAATATTTAAACGATACTTGATTTCAACTTCTACACGATATGAAATTTATTGGATCTATCCGAACAATTTTCATTATTAGTCGATCTTAATTAAGAAATTATGGTTCTGAAATAGTGACTTAATAATAAGTTATCAATTATGGTTTCTTTCTATAGAGTGAGTTGACATTGAAAACTAGACCTTATCAAGTTGGTAATGGGTTCCTCTTCTTTTTTCTTCTCTTTTTGCTTCACCTTTATACCTTTGTGCACGAAAACATTAGCCTTTTTGTGGAAAATTTAAGTAGGCGTGTATAATATGCGGTTTACCCTAATTCAGTGTATGCACGCAGTCAAAACTTATCCACAGAAAAGGAAGAAACAACCACGAAAATACTCGTGACTTGACATTACAATTAGCCGAACTTACACAATAATTTCCACACCATTCTTTTGGTTCCTTTCATGACAGAAAAAGAAAATCAACAATGGCACGTTTAACATATTCTCGATTTTCACAGTAGAAAAAAATAGTATCCTACAGTATAGGCAATAAATGTGTCTACGTTAGCCATTTTATTTGATGTTATCATGTACTTTTATTTCGTATGCCTCCATTCCAAAGTAAGTCTCTTAATTAATTCACTTTTTCTCATCTCTCTTATCCTCATCGATAATAATAATTATTTCTGTAGGTAATTCCAATTTACATATAAACTTTTTTCGTAAGTAATTATTTATAATTTTTTCTTAAACCACTCTCCTTTTGTCCATTCTTTTCTATTTACAAGTTTTATAGTTTCCATTCTTTTAATACATTGAATTCTTGTTATGTTTACAAGTGGATGAGCATATCGTATATCAACCAAACCATATCCATTAGATGGAGTACGAAGCTTGTTTGAATGGTTTTACTTCTTTCCAGAAACCTCAAATACATTTTATTTTTATTTAGTCATTTTTGTCATCCTCAACTGTCCTCACCTTAAATTCCACCTTTTCATATATTCTCAACTCCTCCACTCTCATTGCACTTCCTTTAAACATGTAAAATTATTATTGTGTAAAAATTTGAAGTGAGTATAAATCTTACATTAAGTAAAAGTGATAAAATTGAACACTCTATATAAAATATAAACCATAATTTAATTGTTGTAAGATTTTGGATTATTGATTATGTGAATCATTTATGTGAATTTAACTCATCTTATTAGTTTAATGATATCAAAACTTATTCTGTTAAGATGAACGATAATACAAGTAAATTGATAGTTGTGGTTAGCTCCAACAAAGAGATAGAGGTGACTTGCCGACTAAATATCACTATCAGTTCTTCAGTGGGAGATTCACCGATTCACCCGAAAGATTAACATCAATTGTCCAAGTCCAATTAAAAGAGATTGATACCACTTTCATTCTAGAACTTATTAAAACAGAAAATTTATAGATCTTCTTCCTTATATGTGCTTAACTTTTTCATTTTTGGGACATAAATTTATATTTAAATTTATAAATAACATATCAGAATTTGGAGATGGAGTTTGTCCCAACTTTGTTTTAGGAAATTGAATTTTGTCGCAGCAATAGCTCCATCGTTCTTGAGGTATAATTACCTCGATAAACATAAATTTGACCAACATACCCATTGAACAAAAGACAAACATGACTTTGGTTCCATCTTATTGAAAGACACTTTATTGAGATGGGACTTCCAAAACACCAAGAGTGATTTGTCACTGTTTGTTCTTAGAGAAAATGATTATATCATACTCCTTCTCATATATGTTGATGACATAATAATTACAGGGAGCAACAATAAGTCTGTAGAGACTTTCATTACTCAATTAAACATTGTTTTCTCTCTCCCAAAGACCTTGGCCTTCCACACTACTTCTTGGGAATTGAAGTACACAAAGATGCTGGTGGAATGTACCTTCAACAAACAAAGTACATTAGAGATCTACTCAAGAAGTTTAATATGGAAAAAGCTTCATCTTGCCCTACACCAATGGTAATAGGGGGAAACAATTCACTACTAAAGGAAAACTTATTGCTAACCCTACACTATACGGATAGGCTATAAGTGCATTACAATATCTGACCAACACTCAACCAAACATAACATACTGTCAAAAACTCAGCCAATATATGAGTTCCCCAACTATAGATCACTGACAAGGAATAAAAAGAATACTAAGATATCTCCTTGGCACAACAAATTTTTGTCTTCATATGAAACCCTCAACCGATCTTGATATAACTGGACTCTCTAATGCAGATTGAACCACTAGCATAGATGATATGAAATCCATAGCAGGGTAGTGTGTTTTCCTTGGAGAGACATTGATCTCGTGGGCCTCAAGAAAACAAAACGTGGTCTCACGATTAAGTACTGAGTCAGAATACAGAGCTTTAACTAACCTAGCAGTAGAAGTAACTTGGATCATATCACTTCTAGATGAGCTGAAATTTTCTATGCCTAGAAAGTCGGTTTTATGGTGTGATAACTTGAGTGCTAAGGCACTAACATCCAATCCAGTGATGCATGCTCGGTCTAAATATATTGAGATAGATGTTCACTACATTCGTGATTAAGTGCTTTAGAATCAAGTCATAATAACATATGTGCCCACAGCAGATCAAATTCCAGATTGTTTAACCAAACCTCTCACGCACACAAGATTCAATATTTTGAGAGACAAACTTGGGATGACTGAGTCACCTCAGTTTGAGAGAGGGAGTTAGAGAAAGTTACAATTCTAATTATTAGAATCAATAACAAAGATATTATGTCAATAATATTATCCCAATATCTCTGATATTATGCTCGTGTATTATTTTTCATATGTGTAGTTATTATTATTAATTATTTTCTATATTGTTTATTGTATTCAGTGATAGTTTGATAGTTTTATTATAGAGATTATGATTATACTGTATTGCATTGTGTTTATAGAAACACAATATCTCCGATACAAAAGTACTATAATATTTCTCCATTTTATCTTTCTACTCAAATATCATATATTGAAACTATGTAATGACAATAAAAAATGTGCATGAATAATGTAAAACTCTGTAAGGTAAAATCACTTGAACTATCTCTAATCAGTGCCTCAACAAGATCCTATCGTTATAGTTAATCTAGATTATTCTTGAATATTTTTTTCTGAGAATAAACCACAATCGGATTAAAAATAGGATCTCTTACTTCGAAATCGTATTTTAAAACATGCATTACTTAAATCCGTAAATTTATAAATGTTTACCTAGTTTTTTAACTATTGACAAATTGTCTATGAAATATAAATAAAAAACATATATAGTTTATAAAAAAGAAATCATTTAAGTGTGAAAGTTCTTTGAAATCCAGTATCACAGACTTCATCTCTTTTTACGCACATGTTAACATGTGTGTAATATTCTATTTGTTTGTACTTGAAATTATAACTAAAATGTTTTAAAATAGTTATGTAAACCTTTTTGAAAATAAGAAAGTTATGTTTAAAATAACTTTGTATGAATAAAAGAATATCTTTAAAAAAAACTATATTAATTAGAAAGCATTTTTCAACGATTATCCAAACATAGCCTGAATATTCCTGACATATTATTTTTCTTGTATATTTTATTTTCTCCTACTCAAACTTAAGACAAAGAGAAGAAGCTATATTCTTTGATGTTGAAAAAACATATAAGGAACAACTAAATAAAAATATTATGGAAAATCTAAATATAAATCTAAGACTTATATTAAATAAAAATAAAAAATAAAATATTATATAAAAATAAAGATTCATAAATTTATTATTTTAAAAGTTAAAAATATATTCATATCTAATTAGTATTTATTTTTTTATCTAAGAATCCTTTGCACCCATCAAGAATAACATAAACAGAAGAAATTAAAAATATATTCATATGTAATTAGTATTTGTTTTTTTATCTAAGAATCCTTTGCACCCATCAAGAATAGAAAAACATAAACAGAAGAAACATAGTAATAATATAAAGAGAAAAAACAAAAACAGCAGTCCCCATACAACTGCGGGGCTTAATCAATCAAGATCAATCATGCATGTAGATCCAGAAGCAACCATGGGAAATAGCGTGCACCTTATAACTTTAAATTCTGCCATTGAATCAAGAAAGAAATTCAGTCTTTCATCATAAAAGACAAAGGAAAAAAAATTGGAGATAAATGCCCTTCACGCTTTTGCAATACGGACAAAACCAGAAAACATTTACATTATCAAAAACTTTGTAGGTGCACTTACCACAATTATATATTTACAGAGTATAACAAGAGGTCCACTTTAAACCTCACAAAATTAATTTATAAAGTCAAGTTTAAGTTTATATTTATGAAATTATTGTATATCTAAATTAGTTCACGTAAGAACTTCAACGTAAGTTATTTTTGTATTTTTTTTCTTGTGAATTTCTTAATTTATTTTGGCTAGAGGGTTATTTTTTAAATTAAACCTATTGCAAAATTTATTTATTAATGATTTTAAACTTCTATTATTAATTTCATCTAAATGTGTATATTTTACACTGACATCATCGTAATTAGTTTAATACAATTTCAGTCTCCTAAATTAAATTTTGTCAATTGAATTTTAGGTTTTATGTTATTTTAATTCTCAGATACACAAATATGTCTTCGAGGATACAAATTTATCTATGGAAAGTTCAATGCCATTTGTTTGTACGAAGTTTATTGATTATGGCTCATTAATGTTAACTTAGCTCAGGCAAATTAACGTACGGTGGTAGGGATACGGCTAAGCATCGAAATCGAGATTTGGAAAGTACATTATCATTTTCATTTTTTTTTTTATCAGCAAGTACGTTATCTTTAAGTACTAGTTGGTGTCCTACACTAAAAAATGGCTTATTAAGTATCTAACCTAAATTCTTATGTATGACATGTGATCACAGTTTATGAAAAGCAATCATTTAAGGATCTCCATCTCCAAGTTACTTAGCATCTGATCAATCTTCAAAGAATGTAAATTTTTAAGATGTCAAATTTTAAATTTAATTCAATTTTATAATAAAATCAATTAAGTGATGTTTTTATATCTTTTATATATTGTAAATTTATTTTATTTCTAGTCAATATATCATCTCCAACACTTTCTAAGATATATACATTTCCAGTACAAAATTATATAGGGTTAAATATGTTTTTTGTCCTCTAACTTTTAGTGAAAATTTAAATTAGTCCTTTTTAAAAATCTTGAACTAATCTAGTAATTCATCTTTAGAAATGAGTGGATTTAGTCAATTAAACCAAATTTTGTTAAATTTATTTGATATTTTAAACGTATTTTTCAGCTAACATTGAAACGAAGATGTTTTAAATGATGTCAACAAACTAAAATATTATAATAAGATATGTTTGAAACGTCAAATAAACGTAATAAAATTTGGTTAAAATGACTAAATCCACGCATTTACATAGTTGAGAGACTAAATTTGTTTAAGATTTCTACGAGGGATTAATTCCAATTTTCACTAAAAGTTGAAAGACAAAAAACATATTTAACCCAATTATATATTAATAATGATCCAATAATAATATGATAGTAAATGATACGATAGACCTAATAAATAACAAATATTTATACGATAAAATTTAAATAATTAATGATTATATTAAATTTTAAATTTAACTCAATTCTATAAAATTAACTTATTATAAGATTTATTATCATTTATATATTATAAATTTATTTTATGTATAGTTAATGTTACACCGTATACGACGATAAGACAAATGAAATTGAAAAAGCAAACTCAATAGATTATAGTGTTGGATACCCAGAACAAATTTTGTTGATTCTGAACGATACAGACATAAATTAAAAGTTTGTTTTTTAAGATAAATTATAAAACACTTAATCCTTTTTTGAAAATTAAAATGAGTAAAAAACACTATTCTTATATTTTTTTTATTTTAATATGCAAGTACCTCTAGGGTACACGTTAACCAAACACATGCATCTGGAATACTCTTACCTGATAAATGATTGATCGATATAATACGTACGCATGCAGGTTGTCTAAAGTTTATCAGAACCCTAGAAAATTGCTTATAAAGGTTTTAAGAATTTGAATATTTGCATGTACGACAAAAACCATGGGAATATTTTCCAAATGCAACACAATAAGTAGGGTGAGGATGGCACAATCCAGCTCCTTTCGTTTAAAGTTGATTTGAATAGATATTCATATTTGAAATTTAAAATCTGCTGTATTTTTTTTTTCTACAACAAAAGTATTTTATTTCACATCATTATAATTCGATTAAGATCTTAAGAAAAAAAAAGATTTTTCAACTAGAACAAAAATTTGTTTGATAAAATATTTTATACATATAGCATAATATTATATTTTAATAAATTTCTTTACTTTAAAATATCTACTATATATAAGCATACTTTAATTTAATTTTGTATTTTATTTAAAATTTCAACTATATATTATATTAAAAAGTCTAATTGATCTGGTTTTATCTCATTTTAAATGAAATGGTATGCAGATCAAGTTATAGAAACATGCTCACCGTACTAATAAGTTTTTATATTCCCATTCTGGTAGTATGTGGTGGACAAATTGAGATTTAAAACTTTTGATTTGATAATATTAAACAATTAAAATGAAGGGTTTAAGATTATTTATTACTTAATAAAATAAGAGAAAAGATAAAATAAAAAGCACACACACATACAAAAATTATACTAATTAATTTCTTCCTGAATTTTACATTAAGTTTTAATTAATATAGCATAAGTAAGTCTTGATTATCTTGAAAATTTGTATTTTAAACACATTTCACATACATAAATGCAATCAACCAAAATGAAATATTAACCTATCAAACATAATAACAAGACATATTTCAAATTTAGATGTACAAAAATTCACATTACACTAATGGTAAAAGTTGGTTTTACATCATCTATATAACATTGGCTAGAAACCAATGTAAAAAGTAGAATGGTTACAATTTGGTAAATACTAGAAAAACTTTTTATCTATATACACTACTTTGATTTTAAATTGAAGGCTTTAGGTTTCGGAAATATTTAATAGTATTGAATTGTAATATGTGTACTTTCTACATAAGTTCCTTGACAATTAATATAAAAAGCATCTCACTAATTTTCTTTTTAAAAAGAAACATACTTGATCTATAAAGAATATCACTACAAAAACATTATTAAATAATAATTAATTTTTCATATGGTAGAATTTTGAGTGAATTAAAAATTTTAAAGTTAAACGCAATTTTTATTTTGGAGTGCAAAATAAAGAGGAACTAATAATTGGCTTGGTTGAATTGAATAGATTGTGGCCAAATACGAAGGTACGAACCAGCTTGCATGTCCTTCAACTCAGCGTAATCATCCTCATACACGTATTTAGGGTTTTACTTCAAATGTGGACCATTCCAATAATAATCAACTCATTTCCAGGTCCCAATCTATAATTGGATAATTGGGGCCACCACCATTGTCATCTTCAAATTATTTCAAATTATTTCCCTTCATCATACATGCTTATTGTATTCCATTTTTATTTTCCCAATTATATAATATATATGAACAAATTATTTTATAAAAAAGTTTTGAATGGAAGCATGCGTGAGGTAGACGGGCTTTCAATTCAATCGAGTATTTTATTTTAAATGGATAAGATTTTTTTCGTGTTTTTTTTTTTAAATGAAAAAAGGATTCAAATAGAAGAATTCTTAAAATTTTCTCTCGCGTGTTGATATTTAGCTGCGAATTATTGTTCGCTAGTTTATTTAAAACAAAAGTTCGGTCATATTTCAGAATTTCAAATAAAATAGATGATCACTTCATCTCTAATAAAATACACGGCTGAATTCTGAAGGAAGAGAGATATCGAAGTGTTATATGTGCAGCTGGTTATGTTATATCAATTATTTAATACACACGCAATATTTAATTAATTTGTAGGGCCAAGAAACTTCTGTAGTAAGTTGAGTATTAAATTTGAATTGGAGATTAAACTTGTAAGAGAAGTTATGGGTCAATGCTTCATTAATTAGTTTAATTGATCGAAATATTTTTCTACCCGATGGAGCATGTTTAAAACAATATTTGAGTTGTTTATTTAGTTCAACCGAATAAAGTATTTTATAAGTTAGTTTACTTTATTACGAGTCTTTTCTTCGTGGAGAACATTTGGATGGCATTCTTCAGTTAGCCTATAATTTATATATAGTTCAGAGCTTAATATTTGTACAAGATTGTGTTATTTTCTACATTGGTGTTTAGTTCTGTGAACAAAATTAATTTATTAATTCTTAAGTTTATTTTGTTTATGTATTATTTTATATTTTAGTTGTTTTATGTTTATTTATTTTTAATATTTATTTTAACTGTTTCGATCTCAAGTTTGATAAAAGAATTGTTGTCGATCACAATCTTTCTGAAATATTGTCTATTTTGGAGTGTGTGTTTTGTCTCAGTTTTATTTTTAAAAACACATTTGAAGGGGAAATGAGCGATTTAGGTGTGGTAGGAACATTAACTATGTGAAATAAATCAATAGGAAGCAATTCTAACAAAGAAAAACAAGTTAGAACTCATCAATGAAGCATGATTGAATAAGGAAGAATGATTTTTGTACAAATACCCATGCCACGTACTCAACACCATAAACATGAAGAACGACTCACATGTAGGGTTGTACTGCCATGGACAATCAAAAAACCATTTTTAGGTTTCAAGCTAACTCGTTGGACAAGCTGGTGGCTTGCTAGGCGAAAATGACAGTCAAAACCTGTAGTGTTTGTAGGAAATGAATATCCGCGGATAACGGGTACGTGTATTTTTAATACCCGTATGTTAACGGGGGTTGGTACGAGTATCATAGTATTCGTACTGTGGATACTTGTACCCGCTATACTCTAATTTAAATTAAAAAAAATTTAAAAACATGATTAAAATATTAACATATTGATTTTGAATGAGTTATTTTTTTATCAATTAATTTTAAAAAAAATTCATTTCTTTGTGAACAGTCATCCAACACTATTTAAATGAGTTATTTGGACTTTTGTTTAAAATTTATGAATGTTATATATTGTATTTTATTTGAATTTACAATTAAAATATATTGTTAAATATTTATTTTTATTTTTTTGTAAATACCCGCAGGTAGCCGTGGATATTAAAAATTTATGTAGGTACTCGCACAACAGATACCCGACGAATATGGGTACGAGTACATGGCCAATAATTATTTAGCGGGTAGGGTATGGGGGAGCTACTACCCGTATCCTACCTGCTCCGTTGACATCCCTAGTTACAAGTCAGGGAGCATCGATTTTTAGGCCTCGTTGTACGAGAATGAAGCCGTTGGACAAGAATGTTAACTTGATACGCGAATATAGATATTTAATCATGTTTCTACAAGAGTTTTAGGGAATGCTTCATTTTACATGAAAAGAAACACTTGAGTGCTTGGAAGAGACTCTTAGAGACTGTTGGGGATGCTAGGAAACACTCCATTCTCCGTCTCAGATCTCCTTCTTCATCCATAAAGAGTTAGAATATGTGAAAAATATTATTTATTTATTGTAAAATAAATATAGTATTATTTGGAATCCCTAAAATTAAGTGATTGAGATTGGAAGTTATTTGACATATTTGCTCCTGATTTAGAATTTTTATTTCAGGAGATTTAGGAGATTTATTTTCTTAATTAAATCTTTGTTTCTTCTTAAATATTCATGCATTTCTCTTCATATATTCGAACATTTACACTAAAGATTATATATATATATATATATATATATATATATATATATATATATATATATATATATATTTATATATGATAACACTAGAATAACCCTAGAACAAATTTGCATACTCAAGATCAATAATTAGGTGATGAAGTTAATTAGCTAAACGACAAATTTAGGATTTGTATTGCTTTTTCACGCGTGACTCGTTTGTGATTACTTTAACATTAGATTTTGCAGTTGCTTCTACATAAATACATTCTCTACTCACATCTTTTATGAATAAAAATATTATTTTAAATATGATATTTTTACTATATTTATACTACAAGAATATTTTAAATAGTAACAAATTTTAGGATTAATTATTTTTTATCTTTGTTTACTATTTAATTTTTTTTATAATGGTAGTTTTTTTATATTTGACATATTTTTATGATACTTAATTTTATAATTATTTTATATTTTATATTATATTTAAAAATTCGAAATTCTTAATAATTGTGTTGTAGTTTTTGTTAAGATTGTTATTTGAAATATTAGATTTAATCATTTAAAATTTTTTCCCATAAAGTTACTTTTGCATTTATTTATTTTTTAAATAAATAAACAAAAAATAATATTCGATTGATGTTATTAAATTAAGAATCACAATATTTTTAATTCAATGTAAAAAATAATAAAATAGTCATTACTACTATTATCTCTAATTTATATAACCAACAACATAAATAGCGTTAATACTTTTGTCAATAAGCTTAAGGTCACACTAATTACTTAATTACATACTAATGTATTATAATATCTTAATTAATTTCTTTCTCTAAGTTACAAGTTAAACCAATTATCTCAAATATGTAAATACTAATACAAATATGGAAATAAGTTTTCGCTATATATGTATCACTTTATTTTATTTATTTTTATTTTATTTATGATTTATTTATTTAATACGTACATCTTAATAAGTATAAATACATACATCTTATAAAAAGTATCAATACGTATTTTGTTTACGTATATCTCCTTCATTTAGCCTTAAAAGAATATAGCACACTACTCTTACTTTCAAAGATATAAATCTCACTAAATTAGAAGTTTAAATTAATCATCATAATGTGAAGTACATCTAAACCAAAACTTAAAACTTAACTTAAAATAATTAAGCTTAGACATAGTGAATATAAATGTAGACAGTCGTTTTATAAGATGTATAACGTAAGTAGATTTTAGCAATATAAATTAGTATATTTCAAACCTTTTATTTCTTTTTAGGAGAAACGAAATTATACTTTTGATTTTTAAGTATCGTATATTCGTAATAGTACGATTTTAGATTTTAATAAAGTCATAGACTAAAATTATATATTTATAACATTGGGAAAAATTACTTTTATTTCAAATATCAAATTACCCTAATTAGTAGAACTAAAACTCGAGATATTAAAAAATATTATTATAATTCGTGAAAAAAAAAGTACGAGTAATGTTTCAAATAAAAAAAGGAATTCATAAAGGAAGAAAAGTGAGTTGATCCACGATTTTTTCATATTTGGCAAAGATGACTCAATAATTCATAAATTCACATAATGTGGAATAGATAGAACATATATATATATTGGGAAATAAAGGAACCCTACCAATTTATTTGGGAAGTGACCTAAATATGAATTTGGTGAAGTGTCATGTCTTACTATGTATGATCTAGAGTAAGTAAGGTTTGATTTTTTGGCACCGTCCAAATCTAGAACTGTTTGAAAAGATTCACGATCGTTGACTGGGCCCTTGTATTATTGGGCCACTGCTATTGGACCCATGTTCCAAAACTTGTAACTAAGATTTGTAGTTCTATTCTTTTAGTTATGGTAAATGTGTGATACTTTGAATTTGAATTTTGCAAGGATCACGTGTTTTGGAAAATGTGGTAACCAACATGGCAAATACTTCGTAAGAGAAAACAAAAACAAAGAGAATAGGAATATTATTCAAATAAAAAAGAACATGAATCAAATTTTGTCTCTTAAATCATTATTCTTCAAGTATGTGTTCAATTATTCTAATTAAAGTAAGAGTTAAATATGTTTTTGATATCTTAACTTTCAGTGAAAATTGAAATTAATCTTTCTTCGAAACTTTTATCCAATTTAGTCCCTCAACTTTAGAAATATGTGGATTTAATTCTTTTAACTAAATTTTATTAAGTTTATTTAACGTTTTAAATGCATTTTATGATAATATTTAAGTTTTTCTATATTGTTTGATACATTTTCGCTTTAATATTAGCTGAAAATGTGTTTGAAACATTAAACAAACTTAACAAAATTTGGTTAAAATGACTAAATTCATGTATTTCTAAAGTTGAAGAACTAAATTGAACTAAAGATTTGAAGAAACACTAATTCCAATTTTGAGTGAAAGTTAAGAGACTAAAAACATATTAGACCCTTAAATTAAAACAAGAAACATGGTGCAATGGTAAAAGAAGGTTGTTTGAACGGTGTTAAGAAAGTATGAAGAGACATAACATGTGAATGAAACAATAAATAGAGTTAGAGAAAGTAACTTAGAGATGCTCCGAGTTTTGTAAAAGGTTTAATTTATTGTTTTAAGGATAATTATAGAGTAATTATGCATTGAATATAAAAATATTATATAGCCATTTAATGTAAGAGTGTAATTTCTTATTTTTCAAGGGTTAAATACTCCCTATCTCTTTATTGATATGAATATAATTTTAATAATTAGATTAAATATGTTTTTAATTTTTAAATAATATTGAATTTTGTTTATGTTTTCATCTCTGAAACACAAACAGTTTAGTTCTACAATAATAAAATTAAATAGATAAAGTCATTCTAATCCATCTCCATTTATTTTTTTTATATGTCAAATGACATTTTAAGATGACATTAAATTATTTTTACTGTTTGACATTTTTTATCTTAAATGTTAATCTAAAACACGGCTTAACATATAAAAAAATAAACTTAACAAAATTTGGTTAAAATGGTTAAATTCATACATTTCTAAAGTTGAAGAACTAAATTGGACCAAAGATTTGAAGAGACATTAATTCCAAAATTTGTAGTGAAAGTTAAGAGACTAAAAAAATATTTAACCCTTAAATTAAAACAAAAGACATGGTGCAGAGGAATATTTGAAGGGTGTTAAGAAAGTATGAAGAGAGACATATAACATGAGAGAGAAATAATAAATAGAGCTAGAGAAAGTAACTTAAAGTTACTTCGAGTTTTGTAAAAGGTTTGATTTATTATTTTAAGGATAATTATACAGTAATTATACATTAAATATAAAAATATTATATAGCAATTTAATGTAATTTAATGTAAGAGTTTAATTTCTTATTTTTCAAGGGTTAAATACTCCATGTCTCTTTATTGATATAAATATGATTTTAATAACTAGATTAAATATGTTTTTAATTCATGTTTCTAATTCTTAATCAATATTAATTTTTGTTTGTGTTTTCAAACTTTGAAACAGTTTTAGTCCTACAATATCAAAATTAAGTAGATAAAGTTATTCTAATCTACCCCATTTAATTTTTTTACATGTCAAATGAGATAAATTATTTTTACTTTTTGACATTTCTAACTTAAATGTTAATCTAAAACACGGCTTAACACACATAAAAAATAAAGTCATTAAATTTAGATAACTATATCCATTATTTTTAATGTTTTAGAACTAAAATATATTATAATTAAAAAAAAATCAATCCCAATTTTATTTAACTAGAAACATGTTAAGTTGAATCTATCTTCCACGAACTTAAATCATATCTTAAACGTATGCCAAGTAACATATACATAATTCTTCTTATTGTGACATACTTGTGATTATAAATCATTATCTATTTTCTTTTATCCACCTGAAATCATTGCAATAACAATATCAATTATTCTAATAATATATTTTAAAGTTGTTCATCAAATTTATTTAAATTAATTTTATATTTCCATTTAATTAAAAATTTATATATAAACTAAATTAGCTTTTAAAATGCTTGATTATATACTTAAATTAGTATTTATAACGTATATTTATTATAATGAAGCACTGACAATTTTAAATTTGAAAAAAAAAACAGAAATTGTTTCAATGTTAAATATATATTTATATTTATATTAATTTTTTTAATAAATACAGATAATAATTATTAAAAAAATAAAAAAATATTTAATTATTTTAATAGTTCAAATAAAATTAAGGAAACTAAATTTTTTATACATTGATAATTAAATATAATTAAATATATATTATATCGACTATTTCCTCTTTTTTATTTGTGCTGAAAGGTTAACATTTTTTTTCCTCGTTTACTTTCACTTCTCATATTTTACACTTTCTACCTATCTATCTATTTTACCTTACTGGTGAAATTCAATGCCTTCATATCCATATAATTAATATAGTATTTAATATGTGCAGGTTTTTTGAAGTACCAAATAAATCCCTGAAATATGCCAAATGGTAATTTAAATATCCTTGCAGAGGTACTTCAATTCATCATCTCTTCATAACTTCTATTTATAAATGCCACCTTCCAAGGAGATAATATCAGTCTTTTTAGAAACATTTAATTGCATTGCAGAAGTTATCAATATGCTCTGCTTATTTTTAATTATTTCTCCTCAATATTTATTACATTCCCACCAAAAAAACATTTTATGGTAAGGTAAGGTTGATTGAATTAAATTGAAATTAAATTTTAATTAATGTTAAAAAATAATTGGTGACTTCTTTTTAGTATCTTCTTGCTCCAGGATGTTATATACTTGATGTATGCTATCAAGTTATTCCATAAATAATATCTTACAAAGTTTGGAGAGAAGGTTTCATTTTTCAAACTTTATTCATTCACACCCTCTTTCTAAATGTTTAGTAATCTTTTTCTACACATATATTCTTATTCTTATTATAAATAATTAAATAATGTTCTTTTAGAATTAATTGGAACAAAGAGGAAATCAATAAAAAAAAAATCATTCTGTATAAAAAGTTTGAAATGTTATACTTTTTTTTAATTTGTATTCTAATTGAATTGTTATTCTAAGTTTATTTTCACAATCTTAATAATTTGAGTACAAATTTAAAAATAAGAAGTTAAATCTAAAACTATTAAATGTAGAATTTCATTGTGTAAATTCTCTTCTTTTTTTCAGTCAATGTGTAATTTAAGTAACTGACTACAAAAATATAAATACAATTAATATATTTACATTTTAAATATATAATTAAAAAACATATATTATTTATCAAAATATTTAAAAACACCTTTATGTATATATTGAAAAAAAATAGCAATAATTAAGTGTTCTTTTAGCTACAAGAATTTGCATTAAATAATAATTACTTCCACTTTATTCTATGTAGCTTAATAATAATATTTTACACTATTCACATACTATTCACGATTGAAATTTAAATATGTAATACAATGTTTAAAGAAACAACTATTATAATCAATCATACAGTACATTACTGGATTAAATTTCATGCACATTCAATATCACTCATCTAACCTTTCTCAAAATATTCTATTAGTAGATAATTTGCCTAAATTCTTTTAAATAAAAAAAAAATGCAATCATCTACACTGAAACTAACAAAATAACTTTAAGTATGTTTTCTTTGTGCCACTAAATATAGCTATACTTTCTTTTCTGACAATATTGGAAAATAATTGACACACTATTTCCTCTTACTGCATTTCTCATTATTTATATATATATATATATATATATATATATATATATATATATATAT
>Ga0209589_1001319_pt1 | contig 40520 bp, 25 predicted proteins | sample CowpeawhiteBW_FD_187525 | JGI IMG/M metagenome (GOLD analysis project Ga0209589, IMG submission 187525) | Root nodule microbial communities of legume samples collected from California USA - Cow pea white BW (SPAdes) (version 2) | ecosystem: Host-associated > Plants > Roots > Nodule | place: USA...
TATGTTCAATACTCTCAATTTAAGTGTTTAATAGCCTAAATCTTTCATTTACTAGGTAATATAAAAAAAATTCTTTACTTATTTTTATTAATTTTTGTTTCATTTGAAAAACTTTTTTTTTTCGCTAAAACAATTATTTTTCAACCATTGAGTATATATGTTGATATTTGAAAAGTGTTCTTAGATGTCTAAGGTATTTTTCATCTTATCATACCCTTAATTATACATTCGTTCTCCTTTGTGTGATTTCTTTCAATAGTTTCTCAAATTGTTTCTAAGACATACATTCGTTAATTTTTTAATATTTTTATTTGTTGTTTATTTTCATCATGTAAAATACTATTTCAGTATATTTTATCTAATTATTTTTATTTTCTAACTCATTATATCAATCATACTGTAATTTTTTACTATAATTGTATAAATAATTTTTATTTACTACAATATCAAAGTTTAATGTAATTGCCATGAATATTTTTTTATCACCATCCAACATATATTGGAGTTCAAAAGATACAATAATCATGTTAAATTTGTTTTATTATGTTTATTATTTGTTATTTATGTCATTTTGATTAAGTGATGTATTATCATTTTTATTAGTGTATAAAAAAATAGATTAATTAGAATTTAAAAAATTAAAGTAAACAAACATTTAAAATATATTTTAATTTGAATATTTGTTTTCCTTTAAATTTTTTAAAAATATTTTTAAATTTTATCAACTAGGTTTCATTAATTTTTGCAGTTTGCAAATTTAATAAATGTTTTAGTTCTCATGAAATTTTATTTGGTATTCCAATCTAAAATGTAAACAATTATAATTTATTTCAAAGTATTTGATATCAAAGAAACAATCATCCTCCTAATATTGAATATTTGATAATATTATGTTTCCTTTACCGTATTTTTTTATTATTTTATAAAAATTAATTAAAATTTATATTGAAGTTAGTAAGGAAACGGGTACGAGTATGGGTACAAGATTATACCCGTTACCCGGTGGGGATGGGGATGAGATAAAACTTTGATATCCAGTAAATTTGGGTATGAGGATGAGGATGATTTTTTTTTACGGAAATAAATATGGAATATTGAAACTCGTTCCCGTTCTGTCCCGCTCCACCCCGCCCTGTTGCCATCCCTAGCTGCATATGATTTGGCGAGATGTTAAAAGAAAATTGACATGATTTTTGCTGGGTGAGATGATGCTATCATCTTTCTTTTGCGCAAAAAGCCTCAACCTGCGGCGTAACAAAGCTACGACAGGCAACTTTTATCGGGTTTGATGTATGTTTCTCATTCATTTAACGTCAATCCAAAACTTAACATCGCCTTCATTAGAAAACGTCATTAGCAAGAATCTAAATCAACAACAACACACCCTTAATCATCGAAATTATAAGACATCACAAATAGTTTAGGCGCCCAAATTTCTCTGGATCTTAGTAAGATTAAAGAAAAATACGAAGTTATCCAATTTTAAATATTACACTATTAAAAATACTATATTATATGAGATCTTTTTCACAAATTTGTTAAAAAGAAAACTTTTTCTTATTATTTCTTCTAAAAATCTTAATTGACAAATAATTCTTTCGTAAGTAATTATTTTTTACAAAATTATAAGATTAGTAAGTATTTTCTACTAAATTTGTTATGAAAAATATTTTATACGAAATATTTTGAAAAAATAAATTGACATTAATTTTTTGCAAATTTTTTTCATAATAAAATTTATAATTATTTCTTACAAAAATAAAAAATTCAAAACAAAATTAACAGGAAATATAATTTTTTTAGTAGTGTTAGGTAAAAAAAATGCAATCAGATCCTACATTGAAAAAGTTATTTATCTTAATTAAAATTTATTTAAAATACAAAAAGATCATGTGATTTATCTACTTTTTAATTGATATTAAAATTAGTTGAGAACTAAGACACAGGGCGGAGCCAAAAGTTTTACGGGACCAATTTAAAAAAAAATGATGATTATGAGAAAAAAAAAATTATATGGATTCTATTTGTAAGAAACTTAATATTTTTATGAAAGAAAAGATAAAGTATTATCTTTAAAATAAAATATTAAATAAAACTTTTTTTTTTGAAATATTAAATGAGTCCTATTATATTCTATACATAATACAATAAAAATTAAAAAATAGTAGAAATAGCCATCACCCTTGGTCTCTCTGGTTATATTACTACTATCTAATGAAAATATATTTAATGTTAGGAAAAAATTCAGAGTTAATATAGTAATAAGAGAAAAATATAAATAATATTCTTTTAAAAAACCTAAATATACAATATGTAAATATTTTAAGGATTAAAACTTTAGAAAAAAATATAGAATTAAATGCAAAATTGATAAAACTTAAAAAAAAATGTCAAAGTGAGTCGACTTAATTTACATATAGGTTGTCTCATTCCAAATTGAGTTAAAAACAAGTCAGTTTCACCAGATAAACTCTTTAGTAGATTAAAACTTTGAACTAGATAAACTCTTCATTAGATTAAAAATTTTATAATGGTTCACTCTGTTATGGGTTAGTGGATTAACACATTTTAAAATATTTTATTCTTCAAATTTATTTTATATATTTATTACAACATAATTAAGTTGAATTGACTCAAATCACTCTTTCAACGCAATAAAATAAAAATTATCACTTATCTCATCAAACATTATTATAAAAATATTTATTACAATATAATCAAAGAGGCTTTACTCAACTAAGTTTACTTTTTAATAGTAGTACAATAAAATGTGCACTTATTTCACCAAACATTATTATAAAGATAGTAGGTGGATATTAAAATGTCAACCTACATAATTTTACAAACAAATGAATTAAACATCAAAACTATTCAAATATTTGTTAACAACATTTTTATATTTAAAATTATCAAACTATCAATCTATATAACTAGAAGTAGTAAATAGTTATAATAAAAAAAATTACTAAAAAATAGTAAAAAAATAATAAAGGATTGTTATTAATGGGTAGTCAACCCATTTTCAACCCAACTCAAATTCGTTTAAGCATGAATTAAGTAAGTTGTGTTCAATTTAATCTACATTTTGAAAAAAAAAAACTACTTTTTTCCAACCCAATCCAAGTCAAACTCGTGGTAACTCCCAAACTTCACAATCATCATCTCAACATGCATACATTATGTACACCATAACACACATTCAATTTCATAATATTTACTATCAACCTTCCACATAAATCACAATCACGTCATTAAAATATTGCATTGAATATACCATTTAGACGACGCCTAACGTCTCTAACTTAGCACATAATCGCACCAAAATTTCAAAGAAAAAGTATCATTATAACTCAATAAAACAACAATCGTGCGTGGCATTTATCTTTAACTTCATATCTCCAATCTACGATCAAAATGGTCAAACTGAAGATCTACATGTTATAGATATGCTTTCAAAATTTCAGCTCCATACAATGACTAACAAAGCAAGGAACTCAATTCTACCGCAACTGCGCAAACTAGAAAACATACGTAGTTTCCCAGTGACTAGATTTTTTTTTGCCCAACAAGAACCAGATTCGAAAAATACTATTTTCTTCTTGTCCAACGAATATATACCTAGGAACTCACTTTATTCTAGTCGGTCAATGACAAATAAACTCGCCCCATGTAATCCAAATACAGTCCAAAACGTAAACTCTACAAAATTTGGCCTATCGACTTGGTTTTCTCAAGGTTCTTGCACTGAAAAGTATCCATTCATGATTCCAATCATTAAAATACTATAAGTTGTCAAATTAAACTCTAAAATCTCAATTTCCTTAAAAAAAACCCATTTGAGTGATAAAATCGCCAATCACCAAATTAAATCATTTACTCCAAATTTATCCTACCAAAACCAGAATTTTTCCTTTCATATCATAGTTATGTTCATAGCACCCTTTCTATTAATGAAAAAAGAAACCTTTTGTTAGGGATCATGATCCTCCGTGATGATATTCGCACCAGGGAAAAAGAAGATGATAATAGATGAAAGCAACAGAGAATTTGTGAAGGTGAAAAGGTATTGTATTGATTAAAGTTGAATGTTACAAAGGGGAAATAAAACTCCTTTATATAAGAGCAATACAAAAAAAGCTAACTCAGCATTAGGCACAAGGAAAAGCGGACACATGTAAAGCAAGAAGCAAACAAAGAACTTCTAAACTAAACTCTAAGACCCCCCGCAAGCTGGCAGAACAAGTTGTATATGCCAAGCTTGGAGTTGAGTTTTGTGAATAAACCAAGAGGGAGAGCCTTTGTAAGGATGTCAACAAGTTGGTGATTGGTCTTGATAGAGAGGAGCTTCACTAATCCTTGTTGGATCTTCTCTCTGATGGTGTGACAATCTATCTCTATGTGCTTGTATGCTTATGGAAAACTGGATTGTTGGCTACTTTTATTGCTAAGGCATTGTCACAGAAAATCACAGCAGGTTGGAGCATGGGTATGTTGAGATCATGCATAAGGTAGGCAAACCACTAGACCTCACAAACAGTTTGGGATAAGGCCAGATACTCAGCTTTAGAAGAACTTCTTGATATGGTATTCTGATTCTTTAATTTCCAATTGATAAGAGTGTTTCCAAAGTAAATCAAATACCTTGTGACAGACCTGCGGGTGTCTATGCAACCTGCCTTCCATATTGTGTATAAACAATGAATGGTCAGCAAAAGATGATTTGAAATTATTTTTAAGAAGGAACGAGGCAAGTTGAGCATACAATTGTCGGCTAGCTTGGCACAAACCATAAAGAAATTTATGCAAAAGACAAACCTGTCCAGGCTTTGTATTGAGCAATCCAAGAGGAATATCCATATAAATGGTTTCATCCAGCTCTCCATGTAGAAAAGCGTTGTGGACATTCAATTGAGTCAACTTCCAAATTATAATAGCAGCAATGACAAGAATAAAACGTATCGTGGCAATCTTCGCAACTAGTGCAAAAGTGTCATGGAAATCTAAACCTTCAAGTTGTGTGAATCCCTATGCTACCAATCGCGCTTTATATCTTTCTATGGATTTGTCAGCTTTGTGCTTTAATTTGTAGAACCATTTACATACCACAGTATTGTTGTTGGTTGGAAGACCAACAATGGTCCATGTCTTGTTATGGTCAAGAGCTGCTAGTTCCTCACCCATGGCAGTCTTCCAGTTGAGAACAGCTTCTTTGTATGTTTTAGTTTCATGATTACTGTCAATGCTAATAGTGACTTGCTGAAAACGAGTTGATAGTCTAGACAAAGATATATATGATTGAGTAGGGTATTTAGTTATCTTTATGCAAGCCAAATCAATGTGATAATCCTTAAGATATGAAGGTATGCTCTTAGTTCTAGTAGACTTCCTTTGAGGTATTTCAGGACAGGTGGTTTGTTCAGTAGAAATATTGTTATCAGATTGTTCACAATTGTCATAGTTTTTAATATGGTCATCACAATCAAAAATAGAATTACATGGCTCATTAACATGGAGACAAATATTAGCATCATTGATGGTATCATTAATGTTGTAACAACTAGGAAAGACATCCTCGTAGAATAAAACATTACGGGAAACTTTAATAGCATGACTTTTCAGATAAAAAACAATATAACCTTTTGTATGAGGCGAAAAACCAAGGAAGATTCTAGATCTGGCACGAGGCTCAAATCTGGACAACCAATGGTAACCACCAATATGTCCTCACACCCTTGGGGAGTGAAAGATCCCTATGTGCTTTGCTCCACCAACTAATCCTACAACCCAAACATTTAAAGTTAAGATTAGAAAAATATGTTGATAAACATTCAAAAAGTAGATTAGTTCGAGTTCCTTACCATGTGTCTATCTACGCTCTACGCTTCCTCAAATGTGTAATCTCTTGATGGTCTTGTTGGCACAAATAGTCTGGATGATTTGGTGCTTGAAGATTTTATAAAGGTACATGAAGGCAATGCCTTAGAACATGTTGGAACCCAATGTCATTCACACGATCATATACTTGTAATCCACTTAAAGCCATTAGAGCTAATTCATTTTCTTAACACCCATTAAATGCTTTCTTTAATTTATAGTATGCATAGTTTGTACTAAGAAATCTCTGATGTCCAAAGAATATTGTTTTCCTTCTAGGTTGTAATTGATGGTGACATATGCCTTCTTCATATATAGGGCATGTTTTGTAACCCTTAGTATTGTAGCCACTTCAATTGTCATATGCTGGAAAGTCATTGATTTACAAAATAACATGGCATGCAACTTGAAGGAATCAACAATGTACCTGTAACACCCTAGGTGGATATTACTAGATAAAGCAATTATCATATAATTGCTTTGGAATTGAAATAATATATAAAGTTCCAAAATGCGGGAAAATTTAAAACTTATAGCGCAAAAGTTCAAACACGTGCAATTCATCCTCGCTACGAATCCTTAATAGAAAATAAAACATAAATAAGACCCATTACAAAATGTCTATAATTCAAACATAAAGGAAACCCCCATGGTTTTCCTTGCTCCATCTCTAAGCGTCAACGTTCTCACCTGGATTCTCATCTGCTCCCGTGTGACAAGTCACACGATCATCGCCAAACACAAACAAGAAGGGTGAGTCGAGAAAGAAAAATAACACAATAAATAAATAATAAGAATTTAACCCTCACCCAGTTATGTTAACCAATTTTAGTTCATCAACTCCTTTATGAAGTTTCACCCCAATCTCATAACTTATATGAGAAAGATTGATGATTCATTATTTTTCCTTATTTCATTGCCTTTTTGTGCCCATCTTGAGGGTTGTTTAATGCTTAATTATCTTTTGTTAGTGCATTTTTCACAATTGAGCTTCATTGGTTCATTATTATGAATTTTGAGTAATTTGACATTAATTGGTCTAATTTTTGTTTCTAATTGTTTTTAGGTATTTTGTGGAGCAAATTTTGTAGCTTGAACATTAATCTTAAGATGAAGATAGAGTTTTCACATCATTGCCACGTCTATGCCTTGTCATTTAGCTTGTCCACATCACTAGGCCACCATTTTTCAGCCCATAGTGACATTTTTGTAATTCTGAGTGGTATAATGGCCGTTTTGTAATTATGAGCAATTGTGGTGATGTGACCACGTGTTTTTAGGTTTTCTTAGAGTAGTAGCAACTCTCTCTTCTCCCACAATCTGATTTTGCGTTTTGGCAGAGCACCATTGTTAGGGTTTATGCATTTTGTTGAATCTTCCACACATTGGAGCAAATAGTAACATTTTCTGCACATTCTCTCTTTAAATTTGTGTTTTTTGTCTTCTTCTCTTCCCCTTCATGGGCAACTAATTTTAGTATGCATTGATTCCTTGCATTGAATGAAATGAAACCTTGAGATTAATGTTTTGTTCGGTTGGGTTTTGTTATTTCTTCGTTTTGGATTTGCGTTTGCGTTTAAAGAATCCAATTTGTTTTTGCTTAATTTTCAGAGTGAGAAATTTGTTGATTGTGTTCATGCTTAATTGTGACATATTCATGAATGTATCCACTGCTTAATTGCATGTTGAAGTCGTGGTTAACGTTTGCTTAGCTAGTTAATGACGAGTTTCATGAGGGATAACAAAACCAATTTAGTTTATAATCTGGGATGGGTGAAGTTCTATTTAGTGCAAGGAATAAATGTCGTTTTTGCTACTGTTTAATCAAATTTGCAATTACGTTTTAATCGTGTGTTGAAGTTGTAAAACAGCCAAACCCCCCACCGCATGTTGAATTGTAATTCTGAAAGGCTTTGAATGAGAGGTTGATCACTAAGAGACAACATTGGTTCAACTACTAAGTATTACATTTACATGTTTAATTTGGTCGAGTACGATCTCGATCAAAGATCCATTCACAACCTTGGTCCTTAGGGATTATCATGCTTCCACGAACCTACCAGCTCGTGGTCTAACTCTACGAATCTCCCCACCCGTAGTCCAACTCTACGAACCTGCCCGCTCGTAGTCCAACATGCGTGAACACCTGCTATAAACCTCCCCGCTCATAGTAGCCTCAGGTGTGAGCACGGAACATACAAACCTCCCCGCTCGTATCCCCACACAAGAGTACAAAAGATATGGACCTCCCCGCCCGCATAAAACATGCATTTCCAATCTCTGTTATGAACCTTCCTACTCGTAACTAATCCAGCATATCCTTGACCAACTATCAAGACCATCCATGCAAATTCATCTACAATGGACCCCTACCCCTACATTGTCGCTTGGCGCTGCCTAAGCGCCGCCAGGCAAAATCGTACTCCAGATCGCCTGATGGTGTTCTTCTACCGCCAGGTGCTATGCACCTAGTGACCCTGTTATTTGTGGCTTATCGCCTGCATCTTATTTTAATTTCAAGTATATTCAATTATCCAATTACATGAATCTCACTTCATATCAAAAGGTAACACTCCTAGTTACCAATTATATTATTTTACTTTTCTTATATATACATATATGAAATATATTAATTGTTCCATTGTTAAAACAACACAAGAAAAATAGCAACCTAAGTAGTCAACTACATGCAGCCAATACATAATAAAACATGCCCCTGTAACTTTTTTTATGCCACCACATAATAAATTAACTAAAACACTAATCCTAAATATCAAAACCACACTTTCATATTAGTCACCTAAATTGTATATTTATGAGACAAAAATATAACGTTAAATATATATATATATATATATATATATATATATATATAATATTTTAATATAATTTATACCCCTCTAAAATAAATTTTGAATATTTAAGTTTAACCTTTTATATAATATCACCACCTTTATTTTTTTTATCACTTAATAACCCAAAGATAACTCAACTATAATTATAAAATCAACAAACCAATTCTTGAAATCACCCCATAAAAAAACTAAAGAAAGGAATGGCTACACCCCAAAAATCACGTGATGTAATTTGTCCAAAGGAATGAAGACTACCTCTATAAGGAGTGGGACCCATGGATAAAGATTCTCTAATAAAGAGTGGGACCCACGACTAAAGAAACAATGCCATGCACTTACGTAAGAACCATACCACCAAATCAAACATATCAACAACTTCCTCTCATAATATCTTTAAATCTTCAACTAATGGGGTTAAATAAACATTAATGTCATTTTCTTGTTGTCTTGGACTTGAGATCATCAAGGATAACATCACATATTTGCGTTTCATGCACAATCACGTAGGTAAATTGTAAATCACTAACAAGACAGGCCATGAATTATGTTTACTGCTTAAGTTACCATATGGATTCATTCCATATATAGCAAGTCAAAAGTTAATGTTCCTTGAATCATCAGAGAAAATCGGGAACATGAAATCACTTTTTTTTCCATTGCAAAACCATTTGATGGTACATCCATATGCATTACAAAATAATCATTTCAACTATGGAACTACAAGAAGATACCACTAGATTTTCGCAAAAGGACCCTTATTATTATATTCAAAATTTTCATCTTTCTCTTTGTATCTTGATACCCCACATTGTGGACATTGATCTAACTTAGCATATTCCTTCTTGTACAAGACGCAAATGATTAAGCATGCATGCATTTTTTTTTACTACATACCCATCAAACACAATATCTTATTTGCATCATAATTGTGTGTTTACAATGTGTTACCTTCAGGAATCATATCTCTCAACAACTCAAGTAATTATGTGAAGCTTTTATTAGTCCACCCATTTCATGCTTTCACATTGAACAATTTTAATATCACTAACAATCGAATATATTGAGTGCATTCAGAGGTTTTTCCGTGTCACTACACAAATTGGCATACACATGAGCACGTTAAGGAATGATCGCCAACATCACGAGTCATTTCCTCTAGCCGACATCGATCTCCAAATCAACTTTTTATAGTTATGCTTTAAACACATGTACACTCGGCATGTTTATTAATTCACAATACCATGTCCATTTTGTGTAGCTCTTTAGGAAACCATCACAAAGAACATGCTTCCGAATAACTTCAGTTGGTAGTTTTCGCTCATTCAAACAATTAACACATGAGAAATAGAATCTTCCATTATTGTTCGAAACATTCATCTTTGCAAATTCAAGAAATTGTTCTACTCCACTCTTGATATTCATTTGTTGTGTGTATAAAATTTATCCAACTCCAATCCATTGATGCGTGCATAAACCAACACCTCTGCTTTTAGTTAGTGTTAAGAAATAGCCAAACACACAATCCTTCAATTATGAACTCAACATTACCACCACACGACAACCCAAACAATTAATCCATGTATTGAGGTGTTTACACCTCAATTCAAAATATTTAAATGGAATCCCAGATTTCAATTTTATGCAGGGATGGGGAGAGGTGAAGTTTGAAAGAAATAGAAGTGAGCGAGGTGAGGCTAAGTGTTGCGTTTTATTTACACTCCATTATTTGACTCATGCGAGGGCAACAATGGTGGCAACTTCACATACAACCTTTTGAGGCCAACAAGTTCTCCGAAGTTCATTGTCATTATATTCTATGTTGCTAACAAGTTAAAAGTCATAAGACTTGAAAAGATGAATATCTCATTGGGTACTTCACAATGGATGAGAATCTAATATGTTATATATTCTTTAGGAAGATGAATATCTTCCTAGACTTTAAATTCCCTCACCCTATATGACATACACTGTGGCACATTTGTTCAATAAGTGTTGGAGTATGTGAAAATGGAATGAAGAAGACAATGAAATGCAACTGCAACCTAATCTTCTGAGAATGAGATCACTCTTGCAAGAGTTAGAAGATGTCTTCTAAAGAGGCTTCACAATATATACAACTTCTCAACAAAGATAAGTTGCATTCATTCAAGAACTAAAATATAGTAGATTCTCATTCAAGTAGGATTGAAATACATATAAGACATCTATGAATAAGTAAGTCAAGTACATATTTAAATCATCATTATATACGGAAGAATCTCGTCTCATAAAAGATCTAAAGTTATGATTATTCTAACTAAGTTTGTTTGTGAGAACTAAAAATAAACCAATTAAAAAAATTGAAAATAGAAATAAACAATACTTTTTTCTTGCCTCTTAGTATTTTTCTCTCTATTAACTATTCTAATAGAAGGAAAACACAAGAGAAGGCTCAAGAATGTTGCAACCCAAGCCTACATTATGTTACCCTTTTCTTTAGTTCTACAATGCAAAATTCAAAATTCCAATACAATGGGTAATGAGTAATGAACTCACAAATCAAAGTATTGGCTTAGGAAAGACTCTATACAAAGCTTGAATATCTCTTGCTACTGAATATGGTCAAATTTGTGTTTAACCTCAATAGCTTCTTCAACCAAGCTTTAACACTCACTCTTGTTGTTACTAAGTCCTGCAAAGGAATCAAAAGTTGACCTGGTATAAAAACTCGCTATAAAAAGTGATTTTCACTAGTATATCTATGTGATGATGGTTTGATAATAGATCATATATTGAAACACATTGAAGAAACTTCATTGTTAATTACAAGGTCTTTCCCTCGCAAACTTTTTTTCATAAACAAAAAATAGTATATAAATAAAAGTATTTTTTTAATTTTACTAAATTTCAATATATTTGATCCTTCCAAACTTATATATACTTATAAAAAAAATTATGACACCCCAATATATCTTTTTAACGATATGCGACTTTTGAAACGAATACATTAGGAAAGACGTCCTAAAAGTAGAGTATCTCATACAACATCTACATGAAATTACATTTTATTCTTATCTTAAGGTTAAGGAGGTGTATGCTCTCATTGCTTCCTGAATTCATTTTTGTTTTTCAACTTAACCTTAATGTATATTCTTTTATGTTTAATGAGAGCTTCTCTTTCATGGTTGAAGCTTGAAGATGTTCAAAGTATTCCTGAGTTAATACTATACATGTTCAAAAGAATAGTACATAATAAGCTGTAGCTTGACATTGAAACTGTTACATGATACGTACTACTTTATGAATGTTACATGCATCGAAATAAACGAACGGCTACTTCAAAAGTGTGAAGACTAAAGTCATGGCAATGACGCGATATTTTTGCTTTCGGCTCTCGCTTTCTCTTTCTCCACATCTCATTTTCTAAGCTTTGATTTTGCTCTTTACGATGGGTGTAATGTAACTTAGCAGCAAGCACAAAATCTGTAGGTTATTTGCTTCTTGCAATATCCAAGTAAAGCAGAAAGTGTGTGTGGGATAGAGAGAGAAACTGAGAGAGAGACACCAACATTTTCAACCCAACTACACTGCTACCCTTCTTAAAAAGCAGCAAAGCAGAAAAGAAAAGCCATGCCTCTGATTCGCCAAGAGACAAGGACCCATATGAAAATTAAAAAAATGAAATAAAAATAAAAGAAAGCGAAAGGTTAAAATTTTAAAAGCAGTAGCAAAATCCCAATGGGAATCTTTCTTCCCCTTCAACTGTACAAGGTGATCCCACATTGCCACCTCTCTCTCTCTTTCATTCTGCTCTATTACACCTTTTTATGCTGTCTTTCTCTTTTCCTATCTTTTTCTCTTTCTCTCGCTCTCACAGACACAAACACACACAACAGACAGACAAACCAACATTTTCTCAGCTTCTGGCATGAGCTCATATGTTGATGGGATTTTCATTTGGGGATCATTTTGTAAGTGCTCTTAAACCTTCTCTCTCTCCAACCTATTCCCTCATAAAATGGTATTTGGAGAATGTGTTAATGGTGAAGAATCTTTGCTCTTTTTTTTTTCTTCCTTTCTTCTTCCATATTCTTGTGACACTCAGCATGTGGTGCTTACGCAAAACAACTTTTTAAATATTAGGACCAAAAGGAGAGCGAGTTTCGCTTGATAGATGAAGCCAGTGCAACACAACAACAAAATAGTATCATCATGGAAGTTCATCATCTTCAAGGGGTTGAAAAAAGCACTGATTTTTTCCCAGTTGAACACCCTATGGAGCCACCAGATGAAGATCGTCCGGTAAAATGCCCAATGCCGGAGTCTTCCGTTATTAATGTAAGCATACATGTTTTTTGGTTCTTTAGTATTTTATCATATGATGGCATGACAAACAGGGATTTTGCATGGTAAGGAAAAACAATGCAGCTTCGCTTTAATGTTTGTTTTGTGCCCATGTTGATTCCTTGTTTCTGCATTTGTCTTATAGTTTTGTGCTCGTAATAGTCTCTTGCTTGCTAAGGGACCGACATGTAAAGTTTCTGGAGATGTACTTTATATATCGCAAGAATTTGGTATACTAAACATAAAATTTTTTGGCCTGAAATATTTGGAAGACGTATATACTAGAGTAGGGGTACACCCTTCTGAGCTTCTCTTTCTAGCTCTGAATACAGATGTGGAGAATGTCTTTTAAGGGTTTAGTACGGCGAAGACAAAAACAGGAAGCTAGAAGCTTTTGAAAGAAAAGAACTTGTATCTTAATTGACCCTTAGTACGTGCAGATATTTCTCATAATGTATCACAGGTGTTTGCTTTGAAACATAAAAGAAAAATAAAGGAAAAGAAGGAGAAAAATCTTGTATACGGAGATAATGTATTTCTCATCTAGCAAGATGTTCGTCAAAGGTATATTTGACCTTTATCAAATAAATTTCAGTTGTCCTAAAACATTTTTAATATTGATTCTCTCAAGATAGTTATAACATTTTTAAAAAATTAGTAAGAAAGTATTATACAACATTTCTCAATTTTATTTTCTAAATATCCATGTCAAGTGGAAAAGATTTAGAGGTTTATTTTAGTTAGAGAAGGGCTGTATATTTTCGAGTATTAAATAAATAAATAAAACACATTTAGTTATTCATTTATTAAAACACATCCAGAATTATTCTGCAAACGATAAATAATTGAAGTTAATGAAAACTAGATATATCCTGATGAATCTAATTATTGGTTTCTGTAGAAAAGGTTAAAAAAGGAAGTTAAGAACCAGAATGTTTTAATTTTTATGTTTGGTTTCACTGATTGTTCCAAAGGCCCTCAGGAAACGCGGAGCATGAGGAGTACTTCCATATTTGAAGTTGAATGGGAAGTTGAGGGAAGAAACTGACATAAATGTGATTTTTGTAGGATGAAAGGATGCATGAAAAGAGGTTTGCAGAAAGCTTAAAGAAGAGAACAGAAACAACAAGGGTCGTCGGAGATGGGGAAAGAACAACTTCCATGGAAGCAGAACCTCCAGCTCGAGGGGTACGAAAGAGGCATCATAACCTCACAAACGGAGGCGGAGATCTTGTGATGACTCCATTGATGAGAATGCCACCTCTCCCTCCCCTACCATCCCAGAATATCACCATCTTTCAGGTGCTGCAACAGGTGGACAAGTTTGAGTCTTAACAGAGAAATAAATTCTATCACAACAATCCGTGAAACTAAGGATGCATTTTGGTTATAAGCTGAGTAAGATTCAATAGAGCAAGAGGAAAAACGTTGAAGCAAGATCCCAAGTATTCATCTTGTGTGGGTCGTGAAAAAAAATGTACCTCGTTTTCTACTATATCCAGATATTTTTATACTTCAGTGTTTGCAAATGTGCATATCATACAATTCCTCGTCCAGTGGCATGTTGGATAAGTTCTTCCTAATCTTCATACCAGTTAAAATTTATGGAAGACTACGAAATCGAAAATGAAATTCTAAATCATGAATAAAACATACACTATTCTGTGATTTCTAACAGATCTGTTGAAAGTGTGTTATACTACTGATATTTGTAAAGAAAATTGTCCATAACTAGGCACGTCAATAACTGCAAATCAAAAGTCTTCAGCTTAAGAATTCAAAATACCTACATACTTACTACCCATCATAACATGTGCAGTGAACTTTATAAAGATCAACCACCCTTGTCCAAATGAAGGCGTGCAGGCTCTATTTCCGTTGAATGAGAATAAAGTCAAAAGACAACATAAACCAAAAATATAAAGACAAGGATGGAAAATGGTACAATATCAATCAGACACAATTAGTGTCTTCATCTTATGTGCATCGGAAAGAGTAAAGCATTTTGACTGCTATACAGCTCAAAAGAGAGAAAAATGTCACAAAATACAGTTTGACAAAGACAATCGGCTTGTGATAGGTTAGTATTAATGACGATAGAAAATTACATCTACTGTACAAAGTTTACACTATGTTAGGGAGTAAGGAATCATTTGGTGTTAAAGCCTGACCATCTGATTGATGCATCATTTTCTCAATTCGCCTTCCTTACAAAGCCTTTTCTTTCTTGCTTCACCGTTTAGCATAAAGCAAAATATAAAGAAAACATTTGTAGCTCGGTCACATTTTTTTAAAAATAATTGGCACATCAGGAATGAAGAGGTGAAAGTCCTAAAGTGACAACATTTCGTTCATTCTATAAGAGAAATACCTAGGGCAACAGCCATGCCCATTGCCAGCGAGATTATTTGGACAACTGTACTTGAAAATTTTGTATTCCCATTGCTATTCATTTCTGCAAGTACTCCAGCAATTGCGATGTATATAAATCCACCTGCTGTAAATCCCTGTCAAAAGAGAGACAAGTTATTGCTAAAATCAATGAAATTTGAAATCAACCTGCAAATACGTTACTAGACATTCCTTACCTCAATTAGAGATGACTGTCCAGGATCTTTCCCCCACAGCAGCGCCTGCACCAAGAACAGTGAGTTTTTCTATTTCATTCTATGTTCATTGTGGATAAAAATAAAGGGAACTGGGGATTTGAAATGTATGGTAGAAACTATACTGACAATTATCCAAGACCTAACTCAATCAGCAAATTCCTCAACAGCACGATTCAGCAGAATTATAGTACATAAAAGTTCGACAGCTTTAACGTTACTGTACAGAAATCTAAGGCATAATGAATCTCTCTATTCGATTTTAGCTCATTTTAATTTAGTAAGAGAAATAAATAGAACTTTTTATTTCAGAAATATGTAATTAGCCAGTCCTTTTGTTTCTCCTGTGCTTATTTACTTCTATGCTCTCTTCTAATCGCCAATTCAGTACAGACTATATAATCTTTAGTGAGACTTAGTTACAACAACAACAAAAAATCAATGTTAATTATGTGGAAAAGATGTCTGAGGATCCACAAAATAATTCACTCATGACAAATATTAATGAAGACAACACTCACCAATGCAGTCCCCGCAAGTGCTACAAGTGCTGACAGAAAGTTGAAGAACAAAGCTTTTGGTATGCTGAAACCAGATCTAATGAGAATGCCAAAATCACCAATCTGTATGTGAAAGAAAGTAAAAGCATAAAACTTTTGGGTGACAAAAGTAAAATCTCAAACCAATAATACCAATGAAATGTAGATATGAACAATAAATAAAACCAAAACAGAAAAAGAAAAACTAAGCTGAAAGCATTATAAAATGACAATAACAAAGCATGAAACTCAAAATTGCAGAAATATGATCATTTGCATCAGTTTTGTTTCACCAATTAGGAAATGTTTATACTGAATGCTCAACTTATATTTCCCTAAATGTGTCATTGATGGATGATGCTTAAGATCTGAGTATGTAAATTTGTAACTGTTGGAAGTTCCACATCAACTAGAGATAAAGCCAATTCACAATATATTAGTGGGTACAATAATCACCTTACAAGCCGTTTTTATAGGGTTGAGTTAGGCTTGAAGCCCAATCCTTAACATGGTATCAGAACCTGATTAGAGCTTATCTTAGCGAGATTTCTTGGACATTCTGTTATACTCGCTATCAGATCACAAGCAGACCACCTATTTCTAGTCCCACACACGAAATATATATACCTCGGTGTGAGGGGGTACATTGAAAGTTCTACGTCAACTAGAGATAAGGCAAATTCACAATATATAAGTGGGTATAATCTACACCTTACAAGCCGGTTTTGTGGGATTGAGTTAGACTTAAAGTCCAATTCTTAACAATCACTAATGGTTAAGCAGCGAGAATGATCCGAGTAAGCAATAGCAAGCACTAGGCCTGCTAATCTATGTAAAAACGGATCTGTTATAGAGAAGGAAGTTGGCCAGCAAAGCAAGGAAAATATTCAACCATTCACAGGAAAAAAAGCAACTATTTTTCATCAACTTTAATAAAACTCAGAAGTTGGAAGAAAATATATTTTACAAAATACACTTCTTTTTAGTTTTTAACTTCTGAAGAGAACCCTAGAAGCTTTAAAAAAAGGGTTTCACCGAAATTATGTGTTCATTGTGTGCCACAAACAAGAGGAATAAAATTGCTATAGTTCGAAGTTCACAGAACAAAAATGCATCAGAAATGCTTTTCTCTCCGTGGCCACAAGTTAAGCAGTACACATATACGAGCAACATTAAAATATGCCTTTGATGTGCCCAGCAAGGATGTGCAATATTTAGTGCACCTCCTTGGCATGAAGAAGCCAGCTTCATATTTTCTCTTAATTTTCTTCAAAGCTGACAGCATCAGTAAGTAATGCTCAATATAAACACATTTAAATTGAAATTATACAAAGAATCTTCTTCTTTAGCCCTTTACAAAATGGATCACAGGGATAAAATAAGTAAACAAAACAAGCCGACATGAACAGAGTGAATAAAATCGAGTCAACATAAGATCAAGAATGAAGAGCTAATAAACATTGGAGCTATTTCAAGACTTGTAACTGCTTTAAAGAGATAAACTAGAAAAGGTAATCATTATTTGACAATAATATGGAACTCCGTAAAGAGCATTGCAAAACAACAATGAATAATGCATCTGATGTCCCCAAATTATTTTTCCCAATTAGTATGAGTATTTCTCACAGTTTATACTGGCACCTAGTTAGCTCTTGAACTTGTTCATAGACTCAAACAGTTTGAAGACTCCCGAGAAACTAGAATGTCAACATTGCTTAAAAATGTCCAAGATTCAAGTAAACACTAGTTTAAAAGAATCATATAAGAAACAGAATCATAACATGGAACTGAATAGTATTGAATAACAATGCACAGCAAGTCAAATGACACATATATTTCATAAAAGTAACCAGATGAATATTGACAAGGACTATAGGTGAGAAATTTAGACATATATTTCAAATCTGAATATAAACCGGCAATGTATATTTATGCACACATATATGTGCATGTATATCCCCAGGTAAAATATGTATAACATTTTTCAAAAAAATTTATAGTACCTTGTGCCTGTAAGAAATACAAAACAGTGAAGATTATAAAAAAATATATAATTTAATTTAGTGCGATGATGTGAATCATGTGTTTTGGCTATTTTGAGCCAATAATCTTGCAGGTTTTAGCACGTAAATCCTAAATTTTTCTTATTAAAATCGAGTAATAAAATGAATTAATCACCTCTAGCCAATATTAGGCAATAAGAAAAATAAACTCCATCAACAAAAATAAATTCCATAAACAAACAATAAACCGCACATTACAATTTAAAGTTATGGCTAAAAATGAGATGAAAATATTATGCAGATAACATAATACTGAACATGTGACAGAACAAAGATGATTTTGCACCTCTTGAGGAAGCTCATGTGCCAACAAAAACAGAGTTCTAGACCAGCCACCAACAGATCCATAAAGCAAGAATGCACTTCCTAAAGCCATTCCATCTGTGAAATTATGCTGCAATATTAACATATTTTACATAAATACACTTGAAAGCTTTCCTTCATTTTACAGCCAATAAAAGGTCACTATATAGCTTACCACTCCATCTGAGAAAAGATTGAGATAACCAAACACAAGGCTTGTTGGTAATCTAACTGGTTCCTCAACATTTGAAGATTTTATATCATCTGAGGAACTATCAACAGTACTTTTGGTCACATTGCTTCCAGTTCTCTGTGATACAAGTTTGTGTATGTCAACTATTAGACGAAATTTTCCCGTTCAAGCTAAATGTGTAATACAGAATTATACAAGAGTAAACAAACTATTACAGCTGTTCAGGTTTTGCATATTTATTATCTTATTCCCTTTACAAATTGCATTGCCAGCCCAACTGGTCAAACATCTGAAGAGTAAAACATCAATGTCTCCAAATAAAAGTAATAGCGTGTGTGACATCAAAATGCTTCAAACCAAACCAATGGTGCTGAAGTGACATTCCATTGCTCATCTTACCTTTCTGAGCAAGGTTTCAGATTGAGAAGGATTATCTCCCTTTAAAACATCAGATGACACTTGATCATCTTTTCTCTCATCTAGCAATCTGTCCTCCTTTGCATCATTAGAGAAGTTATCGTCTTTCAATTTTTTCTTGCTATTGTGGTTATGGTGATGGTGTCCATGTGTCCATGAATTAGCTTCTCCCGAGTTTTCTTCAACATACCTCACTACCTTCTCGACAAGAAGAAAGAGTACAATTCCAGCTGCAAGAACCATAAAACATTGTAAGAAACAGTGGTTCTTAAAGAACCCATCTACATAACCCCAATTTTTTAACACTAAAAATTACTAGAGAGAAATATATAGATGAAAGAAAAAGAGAATAATATGAAAACAGACGTAAAGAAAGTGATCAATCACAGCTACACGCATAGCTTTAAGCAGAAAATTCAACCTAGAATTCCCCATCCAAACCCTTTTCCTCACAGCTATGGAAGTTGTTTGTTTTTACTGTTTCTGTTAGCAACAGACCTCCCATTTGTAGAGTTTAAGTAAGAAGAGGCAGAAAGGCAAGGCATTCAGGCCCAAAAAGCCCAAAGTCCAGTAATTAGTAAAACCAACTGTATATAATAATAGGGAGGAGGAGAAATGAAAGTTTGGAGAGGGAGGTATTCTTTTGTTGTAAGGGAGACATTAGGCTCCCAAGTTCCTATAAAACATTCGACAATCTTTTTACTGCAGTAGGGATATTTTGTTCCCAACTGAGTAAAATAATAAAGATTAGTTCTTTATTAAATACTTTCCTTTATATTCAACTCATTCTTTACATTTGAATCATAGCCGACGAATTTGGGATGCGATTGATGGTGCACCCAAGAATGCAAACTTCAGATAAAGATTTCAAGAATATAATGGAGAGATTCAAGAATGATAGATAAGATGCTACAGGAAAGTTTGATGAACTACATGAGAATATCAATTGTAAAACACAGCAAAATGAGAATTCTAGCAAGTTTGGGAAAGCTTGCAAATCTTTTGCAATACCTGTGGTCCAGCATGGTGGCTCATGAAAAAAGAGCTGGCTAATTTTGCTTCCAACAGTGGGATCTGGGAGAAGACAACTATTTTCAAATCCTACTGTATTGGAAGAAACTATTCCGAGTTACAACCTTGAGAGCAAGGTTGATTATGAGGGAGTGGTATTTTTAGCATATAGAATAAAGGGAATTATAGTAGTTAACATTTAGAGGGATATCAAGGTCAGGCCCGTCATATCATAAATAGGAGGATGCTATGGTAAATGCAGGAGAGTTGTTACTATAAATTAAGCATTGGCTTTTTGTGAAAGGAAACATCCTTTGTGAAGGAGAAACCCTTGGAGAAGATAGTGCTCTCATCCTATCCAATATAATTTTTCTTTCTTTCCCTTTTCAATTCTTGGTTCCTAACACAACCATCATTTTAAAAGGCTACAAGAAGCTTTCTTTCACTCAAACAAAAATTATTAGTTATTTGAACAAGATAAAATACACACTTAATCGCAAGGTAGTCAAAATCGTGTTTTGAAGGGGCATTCCTTGTGAGTGTGTGAGTGATGTTCCTAGTGGGCTTCGGACCAATGTTCCTTGCAAGCATGGGACTAGTGTTTCATGCGGCAGTCCTCATGGCATTCCTCACAGAGGCGCTCCTAGTAATGCTTCCTGCAGCCATTCTCTGTTTTTAGGTTATTGCATGGTTGGGTCACATGACCAAATTTTATAACTCGAAACTTAAGCCCGAGCTTTTATTCCTTCAAAACCCAAATACTTAACCCCATGCTCACAGTTGCCTAAAAACACCACATAACCTCATGCACCCGTTAGCCAAAAAATGTCATGTTTGTCGCTCTCCCTGTACCCAAAGAAAAGAGACTTTTGCTCTCCATTTGGCTATTTAATAACACTTCCACTCACTCTCATCTTTCTCCTTTTATTTATTCCCATCTCACTGTGATGCTCTTCCTTCACAATAATCTGCACTGCATCACCAATTACTTATCCCTGTCAGATTTTCAGTTTGCCCAGTCATTAAAATGACTTCAAATCCATTTCAAACTGCTGTTCTCATGGTCCCATCTAGGAAATAGGAGTGATATAGCTGGGAAGCATTGTATTTTAGTCAATGGGGATACAAGGAAACTTCAATGAAAATACTGCCAGAAATAACAGGGGGAGTTTATCATTATCCCTTGGCTGTATTCGGTTTGGAAGTAGACAACATGGATTTGGATGAAAATTGAGCTTAAGTACCAAGTTGAGGAGGGTGAACCTATAGACAAACATGGTTTAGACATTATTGAGTTGAATGGTGAAGTAGATGGAATTAGAAAGAAATGAGTTAAAGGTCTCTATTGCGATTATGATTTTAACTTGCAAGATTATTTGCCTTAGATGGATTATTGTTTTGCAACTAGAATAGTATTCCTATTTTGGAAGTAGGATGGAGCTATCGATTTACCTTTTGTAACTAGGAAGGGGTCACTCTTTACATAACTAAGATGGGGCAGTTACATATACTGACTTAGTGTTTTATATGTTTATTCTATTGTTTTTTGTTTGTCATGTTGAATTGATGTTCAAATACGAGTTTCAAGTGAGATATAACGATATAGTGTGTGTATATATGAATTTTATAAATTTTCTGGGATCTTACTATCCATGTTATGATCACCCAATTTATAATGCATACTTCCATTTCCGGTCTTAAGTAAGATCTCAATTTTGACTACATTGCTTAACTAATTTGTCAAAGAAAAAGAAGACCAATAATTTAAAGTGAATAATAATCAACGTTATCGATAAGAACATCAAGCATATCATTACTAACCAAGGATTGATAATCCTATGGAGAGATCGGCCAAAGAATGTGAATGACCATGTCCAGAACTCCCATGATGGTCATGATCTTCATGGTTGTGATGGGAATGGGAGTGTTCTCCACCTACAATAAAAGAATCATATCTTGTCAAAGAATAATAATAGTTTACACAAAAAATATTACAAAGAGAAAGGGACAGATGAATTAGGTAAAGGATGAGATATCCTTATAAAAACAAAAAGAAAAAACAAGATAACCGAAAGGAATTAAATCAACCAACAACACAACAAGCCTAGGCATCTCTATGCAAATCATAAAATAGAAACTTGCTTCTAAAGTCAAGTGCACAATAAATTATGGACTAAAGTAAACAACATCAAATATCTTACATCCTTAATCTGTTCATTCAAAACCTTTAAAATGAAGAAATTTGTCGTACACGGAACAAGCACAACTAATATCTATCAACTAACGTTCACCCCATTAAATAAATTACATTACATTAGTAAACACACCAAATAATGAAAGGTACAAAAAGTTGTCTTGTAACTTGGTATTCGTTTTGTGCTATTCTCCTTGTATTGTACCTTAATGTATCAAACACATCCACAAGTACAAAGGAGAGTGCAGAACTTTTGAATTTGAATGTCATCACATCCTACAAGGACCAAAGACTAAATATGATAAAAAGAGCCTAAGAGATTTATTATTTATGGATGAAGATTACATCAAGAATACCCATAGGTACAAGAAAAAGGCTATATCTAGGTAATTAATGCTAATAAGTAAACAACTCATAGTACAACATATTTTCCAATACAACTACTAACTACCTATATTTTATACCAATTCTAACACTCTCCCTAGATCATACAAATTATATGTACCAAGCTTAGAACAAATAAATTCAATCTGAGGTCCCTCTAAGGATTTTGTTAACACATCTGCAAGTTGATCATTGGATCTAACACACTCAGTACAATTTTTTCTAGAAAAAATGGCAATCGAGTTGTGTTTAATTCCCTCATGGAACACTAGATTAGAAGCAATGTGGAGGGCAGCTTCATTTGTTAGATCTCACAAAATTTTAATTCTTGAAGAAATTGTTTCACCCATACAAGTTCATGAGTGAGAGATCCCATTGCCCTATATACAGCTTCAACACTAGATTAGGAAACCACATTTTGTTTCTTGCTTTTCCATGAAACAACGTTCCTCCAATGAGAGCACAATACCTTGTAGTGGAGCGTCTATCCATAAAAGATCCTTCCTAATCAGCACCACAATAGCCAAAAGTTTGGGTATTCCATTTATCTTCATGAAGCAAACTTTGTCTTAGAGCCTTTCTAAGGTATCCAAAGATGTGGGTCATAGCATTGCAATGATCAATACAAGGATTTTTCATAAACTAACTAACAACACCCAAAGCAAAATATAGATTAGGTCTTGTAATAGTGAGATAATAAGTTTCCAAACTAGTATTCTATATCTCTCTGAGGCTGAGAGAGGTTCACCTTGGTCTACTATTTATTTTATATTTGGATCCATAGGGTTATCTGTTGGTCTATAGTTAGTCATACTTGTTTCTTCCAAGATATCTAAAGCATCTTTCCTTTGAGAAACTACAATGCCTTCCTTTGATTGAGCCACTTCAATGCCTAGAAATTATTTGAGACATCTAATCTAAAAGTGATTACATAAGCATTCCTTGAGCTGCAAGATTCTAATAGCATCATTTCCTATGATAATTTTGTCATCAACATAGAGAATTAAGCAAACACATTTTTAAAAGAGGTATGACAATAAAAAATTGAATGATCTGACTCACTATGTTACATTCCAAAGTTTGAACAATGAGACTAATTTTCCAAACCAAGCATAAGGAGATTGCTTGAAATCATAAAGACCAATGTAACTTACAAACCAAGTTAAACAATCCCTGAGCAACACAACCAAGAAGTTGCTCTATGAAAATCTCCTCTTCTAGAACACCATGAAAGAAAATATTTTTTATATTAATTAATAGAGGGGCCAATGACGTATAACTATCATGACAAAGAAGAAACACATAGTAGTCATTTGGCTACAAGAGAAAACATATCACCATGATCAAGGTCACATATCTGAGTATATCCTTTGGCCACCAATCTAGCTTTGAGGAGATCAACTTCACCATTGCCTCTGTCACATCATCATGTTGCCACCATCCACCCATTATTGTTTGTCTTCCCTTTTTATCTTTATTTTCTTTACTATGTTTTTGCCTTGCTCCCACAACTTTTTTTCTTCTTTTATGCTCAATAACTATTAAGCAACCCAAATAGTCACATTTATTTTCCAACAGGCCTATGCATATTTATTTTCAAACAAGCAATCCCAATAGCAACTGAAAGAGGCAATTCAAGAACGTCCAATAGAAATGAACAAAGATGGAAGTATTATCATCTATTAGATGACTTGAAAAGGATTAACTATATGAGGGGAAAGAGACCTTGATTGAATTGATTCGTGTAAACTCTTAGAAGTGGACTTAAAGCCTAACTCAACCCCATAAAACCGGCTTGTAAGGTGAGGTTTTCACTCCACTTATATATTATGAAATTTCTTATCTCTAGTCGATGTGGGACTTCCAACAACCCCCCTAACGCCGAGGTATATACATCTCGTACGTGGGTCTAGAAATGGGTGGCATGTTAGCGGTTCGATAGCGGGTGGAACAGAATGTCCAAGAAATCTCGCTAGGATAAGCTTTTTAAACAGTGGCTCTGATACCATCTTAGAAGTGGGCTTAAAGCCTAACTCAATCCCACAAAACTGGCTTGTAAGGTGAGTTTTGCACACCACTTATATACTATGAAATTTCCTTATCTCTAGTCGATGTGAGACTTCCAACATAAACCAATAAAAGAGGACATATAGAGAGAACTCTATCCCATTGACTAATGATTACAATGATTTCTAATATCTTACAACACCACACTTTTAATAATTTAAAATGTCCTTGTAATTCAATAAAATATTTTCTTCTAACTCAACACTCATCCTCAAGTTGTTTAATGAATGTCTATAGTTCCCAACTAGCATCTAAGATTACGAAACCCTTTCGGGGTAACCCTTTGTAAACATATCTCCTAGCTAAAACCCAAATAGGACTTAAGAAGTAATAATAAGGCCAATATCTCATTTTTTTCTTTAATGAAGTCTCCATATATCTCTATGTGCTTAGTCCTGTCATGTTGGATTGGAGTGAAAGCATGCAAATAACTTATAATTGTAACAATAAAGAGTCATATGTTCTTCACATTTCACTTTAAAATCATTCAAATAATTTTCAACCACAACAATTCACATACCCCCAGTTGTCATGGCTTCTCTAAATCACCAAGTTTCCCCCCAAATACATTCAATATCCTAAGGTAGACCTCCTATATGTAACAGACATTGTATAATTTGCATCATTATAGATCTCCATATTTAATTGTCCACTCCTCTTTAACAACAATTCCTTTCTTGGACTTGTCTTCAAATATTGAAGGATTATGTTCATAGCCTATGAAAGTTGCTCCCTTGGATCATGCATGAACCGGCAAACTACACTCAGCATAAGATATGTTAGGTGTGGTGTGGGCTAAGTTTCCCCACTACTTGTGGTTGGCCCTTATTCATCACTTTTCATATTATGACTTTGTTATGTGGGACCTTCTAGTGGCCTTGCAATCAATCTTACTTGTTTCTTTGAGAAGATCAATAACATACTTTTTTTTGGGAGATAAAGATGTCTTTCTTTGAATAGGCAACTTCTATCCTAAGAAAGTACTTTAATTTTCTTAGATCTATTATCTCAAATTGAGCAACAAATTTTCTTTCAAGAGTAGAGTAAGTTTTCCTTCTAAGAAATGCTTGATGGATTGGGTACGGTATCTTGACTTTGTCCACTCCTCTTTAACAACAATTCCTTTCTTGGACTTGTCTTCAAATATTGAAGGATTATGTTCATAGCCTATGAATGTTGGTCCCTTGGATCATGCATGAACTGGCAAACTACACTCAGCATAAGATATGTTAGGTGTGGTGTGGGCTAAGTTTCCCCACTACTTGTGGTTGGCCCTTATTCATCACTTTTCATATTATGACTTTGTTATGTGGGACCTTCTAGTGGCCTTGCAATCAATCTTACTTGTTTCTTTGAGAAGATCAATAACATACTTTTTTTTGGGAGATAAAGATGTCTTTCTTTGAGTAGGCAACTTCTATCCTAAGAAAGTACTTTAATTTTCTTAGATTTGTTATCTCAAATTGAGCAACAAATTTTCTTTCAAGAGTAGAGTAAGTTTTCCTTCTAAGAAATGCTTGATGGATTGGGTACAGTTATCTTGACTTTGTCGGTAACCATAGGAGATCATAGCTTGAGTAAGTCTATCAAACAAAGCATAAGGTAACTACTTCAATTCATACAAAGCTTTCCCTAACTTGCACACTTTATTCCCTTCCAAGAGATCAAAAAACTAGAGGAATCTCCATGTAAACTTCTTCCTTTAGATGTTTATGCAAGAAATCAATTTTCACATCAAATCATTTCAATTGCCGACCAAAATAAGCTATCAATAAGAGAATGATCCTAATGGTATTTATCTTTTTTGTTTGAGCAAATGTCTCCTCGTACTAACATCGTTTTTCTAATGATTCAATGTGCCTTCAAATGTATACTTTACATTAGAAATATGTATGCATCCTACTACCTTTCTATCTTGTCCAATTTCACAATTATATTTTAAGGAATCTTCAGAAGGTTCTAAAGCATCAAAAGTATGAATGCTTACCCTTGACTCAAACAATTGAAGTTGTCTTTGGATCAAGTTAGGCTGTTTCTATCTCATCCAACATTGTATATGGAAGAAATTCTTTGGACGACTAATTTCTAGAGTTGATCCTCACTTAGGAACAAAGTTACCCTTATCAAGAGTAGCATCAAAAGCATCCATGTGAGACACGTGAAGACAAAACATAGACAAATGTAACACACCCAACAACCCTTCTATACAACCAAGATAGAAAGGGAACATGCGCGCAAGAAAGAAGAAATATATTTAATAGGACTAACTCCATCTAGAACATGAGACGATAACCGGATTCATACGATAATGACAAAAACCAGACCCCAATAAGATTTAGGGATAAACATTTGAAAGAAAAGGTTTCTAACAGTCAGCAATGTCATTTAGGGACAAACAAATAGTCAGCAATGTCATTTTGTTGTGATGTATACACACATGTGAATTCATGAACAATGTTTTCAAAAGGAATTTAGGCATGTCATGGCTTACATATTCCCTCCATTTTTAGAACATAAACATTTAATTGACTTTCCAAATTGACTTTATCATGAAAAATAGTTGACAAATATAACAAAAACTTCAATTTTTTCTGTGAGAAAAATCCATGTGGCACAAGTATATTATCAATAAAAGTGACAAACTATTTCATGCTAAATATTATAGAATTTTATGCTAACCCCCATACAACATAATGAACCAAATCAAAAGGATCTTTTTGTATTATTAGGATGATATGAGGCTCAGTGATGCTTTGCAAATTGACATACATTACATTTGAATGACTCAACAAACTTTCTGAAATAAAGAAATAGACTTTAGAATATAAAATGATGGATGTCTTAGACTTCGAAGGAGAAGTCAGATTTGAGAGGACTAAAAAATAGTGCAAGATTGGAGATACGAGGAAGTCATTTGTCTACTGATATTGTCCTTGGTTTCCAAGTTCTTAAGGCAATATAACCCTACTTGTTCCTTCGCAATTTCAGTCGTCCTACTCATGGCAAAATCTTGAAAAACATAGTGAGATGAACAGAAAAAGGTTCTAAAATAGTTTGACACATAAGTTTTGGTACATGAAGTACATCTTTAAGGACAATGGCAGACATGGCAACAACTGAGGCAGCAGAAACAAACCCCCCAAGATTAGGAGTTTTGGTACCAACTTGAATAATGAGAAGACATAAAGAAATATAATATTAATAACAATTATGCTAATTACATTCTCAACTCCTCTATTTGTAATAATCACATCTATTGAAAAAGGAAATAAAATCTGGTGAAATGAATGTGAAGATTCTAAGGATATTTTTTTCCTAATTACTTAAGAGACTTTTAAAATATTTTTATTCTAATGATCCCCCTATGTACAACACAAAACCAATCAACAAAGACAAAAACTTGAACAGAAGACAGGTTCTGATGTGTTTTATACCAAAAGCATGTGGTAATTGGTGAAGAAATGCATCCCCCAACATAGCTCCTGCCTGCAAAAGATATGGACAATGAGAATCAAATGAATCAGAAACAAAGAAGATATTTAACAAAGTTATTGACAGAAGGTGATTTAGTAACTTTTCCATTGTGCTGGCAGTCACAATTTCCAAACCATACAAAAGTATAAAATATCATGACAAGGAAATAAGGAAGAATAATACCAAAGATAACCAGAAACAAAAAAAAGTGTCATTTGCAGATTTTTCAAGAATTTAAACACAAAAACCATGAGATGTGCCATAACAACCACATATCATGCATCTAGAAAGTAGAGTACTGTAGCAGAAATGTCATCAACAACACCACAGAGAAAGATGTGCAGTAAACATAGAAAACACACACTAAGATGTCCTTTAACGTAGTAGGCATGTATATAAGAATGCATGAACTGAATGAAATAGGAATGTAAATGTTATGGAGAATACATCGGGATGATTAGATTTGTTTCTTATAGAATAAATTTGGGCAGGATGCACTTAATGCGAACATAATTATTATATATTTGCTTTGGAAAACAGGTAATTATTGTCATTGTTGTGAAAAAGAAAACAAAAAAAGCAAATGGTTCATAATTTCTAGCAGCCCAAATAAACCTTTAAGGCCCAAAGACCGGTATCTTTTCCTCAAATTGCTAGTAAGTCTATTATTTGGACAATGTATGAAACGAGGAATGACAGAGTGAGGTAATGATGAGCTGGCTGGGGAGAGTGATGCACACATTGTATGTGGGACCAATTAGCTGGAAAGGGAGTGTAACGACAGAGAGGAATCCAATCATTTATTTGGAGTTGGTTACGGATTGAGAGAAATACCTATATGTAGAAGCTTTGCTCTACATATAGGAATTTTGTTTCCTGCATTTTCCCTTCTGCCTTTTGATCCAATCCAATAATACAGTATTACCATATTTCATATGTTCTATGTTCCTTTTTGCAATTTCAGTTTTGGTTTGCCATCAATTACAGTCCTTGTTTCATGTGGTGAAGTAGCCAAGATTCAAAGTTCCAGGCTCCAGTCATATCAAGCACAGAAATAACATAATGAATAGTGTCAATGTAGAATTCAGGAAAATAGTTTTCATTGGGGACAGCTTAAAGGAGCTTTCTAGAATGATGACATAACTCTAAGGGACTACTTTAATAGATAAAATAAGAAACAAGCAATAATTAGAAAGAAAAGGAAAAGTAGAAGAGATCAAGCTAACTAGTTATAGTAAAACTAAAGCTTGTCAGCCTTTTTGTTTTTTCAGTGACAATCAAGAAAGGCATCCAGCTAGCCAAAGCTTGTCAGCCTTTATGTATGTTCAATGAAACCCCTCTCAATAGCCAAAAGCAGATCCCCCCATGTAGGAAGTAAGAACATCAATATATTCTTCAAATAGAGCTGAAAAATCTGATCTATCAAAATAGTGACACCCTTCTATACATGAAATCATAAAATAACAGCATACAAGATTAGCACAATGCCAAATAATGCAACCCCAAGCCCAGGCAGTAACAAATGTTAAGTTAAGCATATAGTAATTGTACGAAGGTTTTGTTCTCAGGTAAATCAAAGAATTTTTTTGTTTTGTTTAGCTAAAAAAATAAAGAATATCCTATCAAATTTATATTTGCAGAATATTTCATCATTTTAAATTTTAACATGTAAAGAATTATAGTAGGACCTTGATGAGTTCCCAAGTGCTAGGATTTTTCCAAGTTAAAATCAGTTCTTTAAGGGCTTGATAGTGAGTCTTAGTGTTTAAGGACATTTTTTTGTGTAGATTAGATAGATAGACTTTTATTTGTATTCTCTCGTAATTGGTAGTTTTTAGGCTTAGTTTAGCGGTAATCTAGAGTAGAGTAGTATCATCCTTAACTTTCTTAGTTTAATTTGTTATAGTCAAATCTTTAATTAATAGAATAGGTTGTTTCCTTAAGTTTTCTTGTCTTTGTATTAGTTTTACTAAATTTGCATTATTAGTCTAGTTTTAGTTAATCCTAGCATAGCCTATAGTAGTTTAAGCAGTGTTTGTTTGGTTTAGTGCAGATTTATTTTCTCATTTTAATTGCTGTTTTGAATATATAGTAGTTAAATCCGTTTGCTGTTTCTAGATTAGGGTTTTATCGAGCTTTACGTAGTTAAATGTGAATTCTAGTTTTGGTAATAGTTGCTGTTAAATAAGTTTTAGTATCTTTTACTCTTTTACAGGTTATGCTGTTATCCTTTTAGTATTATGTAGCATATTTCCTTAGTTAATACTTCCTTTTATATTATTATTACATAATTACAGCAGCATGTTTAGTCCTTATCACAAGAATTTCTTCTAACATTTGCCAAGTCTTCAGGTGCATTTAAGCTAGAAAAGTGACCTACAATTGAAAGTGAACAAGGCACTTAAGCTGATAGGAATCCAGGACGTAAACCTGCACCTACGTGAAGAAGTACCAGCTGCTGAACCTGCTGTTATATGCCCTGTAAAGGGCTGGACCGAAAGATGCTACCTGCTGCAACAAGTCAAGAACTCTAATGGTCATTTCTAAAAGTAGATAGCTGACCTAGGAACTCCTAACCTGCTGCAGCGAAAGAATAAGTTGAACTAAAGGGAGGAAATTGCACTAGAGCTGACCTGCTATAGGAAGTTTTAATTACTTGTAATTATAGATAGAACCAGTTTAGAGGTAGCTAGGTATATATAGGATTTTTCTGTACTTTGTAAGGAGCTTTTGGGAAGCTTGGACAAAAAGCTATATGCAAAGAGAGTTGGAACACGAAGACTAGAGCACACAACTCGCAGATTCCATTTTTTTCCTTCATCAGTGCATTTTTCTGAGTTTGCAAGAATGTCTGGAGTACACAGTTAGCTAGGAGGAATTGCAATTAAGGTTTGCTGTTTTTAACCTTTTTTTGCTGATTCATGATCTAAAGCCTACATAGTGAGTGATTAGATTGGGAATTCGGTGTTTGTTTCTGTATTTTTCGTGATGCAATCCATATATGATGTGTTTCCTTTATTTTACACCGATTAATCTCATCCAATCCAATGTCTAATCTTGTTTCTTATTCATTCCTTCATCACAACTCAGATTTAATCTTCAATTTGATAGTAAATGACACTTTTCTTTTGTAACATGCTGAATTATAGCACATGCATAGTCAATGCTATGATTCGGTGAGCACATAGTGGCCATTTCTTCATTCAAGATGTACAAAGAGACTCTTGAACAACAAAAGCAGAAATAAATTCGCAGTCAAATTGAAGATGAAAACTGGTTTGACAGTTATTACAGTTAACGTGCACTGTTATATTCATGATTTATGTTTTTCGTTGTTTCATGTATTCTATCTGCGAAATTGTGTTGTTCCTAGGCTTTGCAAGGTTTCACATGCTTCTAAAACTCAATACGAACAAGTTAAGATTAGGAATTGATAAATTTCAGTTTGGTACTTAATTCAATTAATTTGGGTTCTGGAATTAGGGATCTTTTATTTACATGTTATTTTCTTATATTTCCAGTTCTAATTTGTGATTGTGTTCGTACCAAAGTGTTCCTCATCATTCATTCCACCTATTTGACCATTCATACATAGGAAATTGCATCCCGTTCATGCACGAGCCATACCATAGCTCATTTTCATATTTGTGTCTGCACTTTAGTTCGAATTCAGTGATGTATATATGTTTCAGTGGTTTTGAATTTGGGTCTTAGTTGCATTTAGTGTTGTGAATAGTCTTGTAGCTCAGCACTGTAAAATTCCATTTAAATTCTCATAAACATTTCATCGAAAACTTGCATTGAATTAGGTCTTCTTTTAAAACTTTTATCAAACCGTTTGTAAAATTTACTTTTCTATATATTTTAGGTGCTGTTAGAGGCTAGAACAACTTAGGAATAGTTCATATAAATATAAATATTCTATACATTCATATCATTATTTTATACATTGTGTTAGATAATGTAGTATTTCCTAGTAGTTGGGCTCAGCCCATTCTGTATTTTTGGGCTTGGCCCACTCATTATAAATAAAACTATGCTTTGTGTATGTTTTACACAAGGGAATTTGATCCCAACCAATTTTCATGTTATTCAACATGGTATCTAGAGCTTAGGTTAGTTTCACAACAGTCGTTTCCACCGTCACCACCGCCGCCGGAGTTGTTGTTCCGACCGTCGACCACACGATTTTGTTCGTCACAGCCAGGCGACCCCAACGCCCTTGAGATCGTCGCCATCAAAGCCTTCACACACCTCTATGCGCCGCCGCAAGCTTCACTAGCCGTCGCTTCTCCGCCGCACATGACAACGTGTCGCAGGACATTTGCCCTCTTTCTAGATATGTGGTTGTTGTGTCAATCGAAGAACCTTGAATTTTTAGGGTTTCTCTCTCAATGGCTTTTTCACTGCCACTTCCGGTGTCTCGTCTTCAAGCACCCATTTGTCTAACCCCTCCATCTATACAAATTAAGTCAATGTACATTTGTCCATTGACAAGTTGGATAGCCCGAATTATTCAATGTGGGCGTCTGACATCAAATTGTGGCTCAAGAGTCTGAGGTATGAAGATCATCTCACCCAAACTGTGACTACTGTTGTTGCAAACAAAGTTTTCCACAGGACAAAATTGATGCCTAATTATGCATCGTTATCAAGTCCACCATTAACTCTTTGTTGAAACAAATGTTTCGCTCATATGAAACATGTTCAGTCGTATGGGCATAGACAAAGTTATTATACACCAATGACACTCAGCGTCTTTATGGTGTTTCTCAGGATCTTCTCACTGTTGTTGCTCCGCGAAATCCTGGTCCCATGGCTGAATATTTGGGTAAAATTCATGCCCTTCTTTATGATTTTAGTAAGTTCTTACCTCTTGCCTCCACTCCAACTGAAGAACTTGAGCAACAGTCAAAGTTTTTCATGTTGTTAGCATTACATGGACTTTCTGATGAATATGCCCATGTTCGCGACCAAATTTTGGGTTCTCCTATTGTGTCCAACTTTACTTCTACTAGTTCTGCACTTTTGCATGTGCCAAGAAAACAAGTCATTGATATACCTGCTCATGCTGATGATTCCTTAGTCTTGGGCTCTCAATGGGGAGGATCGCATTCGTTCTTGCAAGCCGGGAAAGGGACATCACAAGTGTGATCATTGTGGCAAGTTAGGCCACAAGATTGACAAGTGTTATGCTCTTTATTGAATAACATAAAAATAGGTTTAGGGATTAATCTCCCTTATGTAAAACATGCACAAAGGATAGTTTATTTATAACGATAATGGGCCATGCCCAGAAATACAGAATGGGTTGAGCCCCAACTACTAGGGAAAATACTACATTATCTAACACTCCCCCTCAAGCTAGTGCATATAAATCGTATGTACCAAGCTTGTTACAAAGATAGTCAATTTTAGGTCCTCGAAGAGACTTAGTGAAAATCTGTGCTAATTGATCACTTAAGTTGACAAACTCAGTCTTGATATCTCCAGATAGAATTTTTTCTCGAATGAAATGGCAGACAATTTCAATGTGTTTGGTCCTCTTATGAAAGACAGGATTAGAGCTAATATAAAGAGCAGCCTGATTGTCACATATGAGTGGCATTTGAGTGACATCTCCAAATTGCAATTCTTAAAGCAATTGCTTAAGCGAAACAAGTTCACAAGTGGCTAAAGTCATAACTATATATTCCGCTTCTACACTTGTCAATCTTGTGGCCTAACTTGCCGTAATGGTCACACTTGGGGCGTCCCTTCCCTGATTAGCGAGAAACATTGCAATCATCCCGCTGAGAGGCCAAGACTGAGGAATCATCAGCGTAAGCAAGTATATCAATGACTTGATTTCTTGGCACACGCAAGAAAGGCAGAACTAGTAGCGGTAAAGTTGGGCACAACAGGAGAACCCAAAATCAGCTCACGAACATGGGAATATTCATCAAAAAGTCTATGTAATGCCAACAACATGAATAACTTTGATTGTTGCTCAAGTTCTTCGACTGGAGTGGAGATAGGAGGTAATAGCTAATTAAACTCATGAAGAATGGCATGAATTTTGCCCAAATATTCAGCCACAGGACTAGGACTTCACGGAGCAACAACAGTGAGAAGATCCTCACAAACACCATAAAGACGTTGAGTGTCATTGGTACATAATAACTTTGCCTGTGTCCATACATCTGAACATATTTCATATGAACGAAACATTTGTTTCAACAAAGAGTTAATGGTGGACTTGATAATGATGCATAACTGGGCATCAATTTTCGTCTAGTGGGAAACTTCATCTGCAGCAATAGTAGTCACACCTGGGTGAGATGATCTTCATACCCCTGATTCTAGAGCCAAAGTTTGATGTCGGACACCCACGTCACATAATACGTGCCATCCAACTTGTCAATGGATAAATGTACATTGACGTAATTGGTATAGACGAAAGGGTCAAACACAGGGGTGCTTGAAGACAAGACACTGGAAGAGGCAGTGGAAGAAGCCATTGAGAGGCAAACGGCCAGTGACACGCCGTCATGCGTGGCAAAGAAGCGATTGCTGACAAAGCTTGCGGCGGCGCGTGAGAGCTTAATGGCAGCAATCTCAACAGCATTGGGGTTGCCTGGCCAAGACGAATAGAACCATGTGGTCATCGGAAGAAACAGAAACTCCGAAGGACAGCAACGGCGGCGGCAACAGTGGCGTCGGCGGCAGCGACAGCAGAAACAGCAACGATGAGTGTTAGGAAAACGATTACAGTAGTAAACTAACCTAAGCTCTAGATACCATGTTGAATAACATGAAAATGGGTTTAGGGATTAATCTCCCTTATGTAAAACATACACAAAGGATAGTGTCTTTATAATGATAATGGGCCAAGCCCAAAAATACAGAATGGGCTAAGCCCCAACTACTAGGGAAAATACTACATTAACTAACACTCTTCATGGACATCCTACTCGGTCTATTACGATGATCCACTCTGATCCTCCTCCTAGATCAGCAACTGTGGATCGTATTTCATCTGATACCACAGGAAACTTTGTTATTTTCAACGAATTTCTCAGATGGTATGAGGATTGTCAGAATTCTAATTCCACTACATTTGTCTCTGTTGCACGCACAGGTACATCATTCGTTGGCCTAACTCACTCTGATTCTACTTCCGGATATTGTGTCTCAATTGGTGGTAATTTGATCTCTTGGAAGAGCAAAAAACAAAGTGTTGTGGCAAGATCCAATACAGAAACAGAATATAGAGCTATGGCTTCAGCCACTTATGAACTTGTTTGGCTTAAGCAATTGCTTCAAGAATTACAATTTGGAGATGTCACTCAAATGACACTCATATGTGACAATCAAGTTGCTCTTCACATTAGCTCCAATCCTGTCTTTCATGAGATGACCAAATACATTGAATTGATTGTCATTTCATTCGAGAAAAAATTCTATCTGGGAACATCAAGACTAGGTTTGTCAATTTGAGTGATCAATTAGCAGATGTTTTCACTAAGTCTCTTCAAGGACCTAGAATTGACTATCTTTGTAACAAGCTTCGTAGATACGATTTATATGCACCAGCTTGAGAAAGAATGTTAGATAATGTAGTATTTCTTAGTAGTTGGGCTCAGCCCATTATGTATTTCTGGGTTTGGCCCATTGATTATAAATAAAACTATCCTTTGTGTATGTTTTACACAAGGGAAATTAATCCTAACCTATTTTCATGTTATTCAACACATTGCATTCGCATTGGAATTAGAATAGAAGAAATTAGTTCATCTAGAATTTTGGACAGTAGCATAGGTCAGATTTAGTTTGCATTCATTTCTATCATTCTTAGGATATCATCCACTATGCATTTAGATAGTATATGGTTCAGTTATATTAGATTTAGCTAATTTTCCCCACTCAAGTCACATCACGTACACTTTGATTACTTAATTGCTTGTTATATCCTTGGATTGATTCTTGGTTGACTCTATACTACACTAGAGAGGAAACCCATTATTTGTATAGGCTTGAGGCAACTACAATAGCTTATCAGGCCTAATTTTACCCCCAAATTGCTCCCATGACATACTTGAAAGAAAATCAATCTTCAGTTTAAAATCCAACATGTTTGAAATCTGAAGTACCAAGGCTCTTCTTGTTTTTCCAAAATTCTGCTAAAATAGAGATAATATTCAGAAGTTATTAAGCATCAAAAGAGTTTCCATTGATCTCCCAAAAACAGGGCCTTTTGTGGTGCAGTTTAATGATTAGTAAGTATCCTATCTGCCACAGGGTAAAACAAATACATTTCTTCAGCAGACTGTCTATAACAGGCATAACACAGGAAGAAAGGACGACAAAACAGAGGATTAGAAGCTGACATGAGAAATGCAACTGGTGGGAAAGGGAATAACCACCTGCACATGAGGCAGGCAGCATAAGATACCCAGGGGGAGAATTCTGTAAGAAGGAAATGAGACAATGAAAGGGGAAACGAGGAGAAAGAATGAAGTCAAGAAAGAACTATGTAGAGAGAATTGGAGGGATTAAGGTCCCTTGATTGACTAGTAGCTATCTGTATTTCTTTCCATAGATTGTGTCATTTTTTTGTTAACCTGAATTGATGATACTGACTTCAGTCAGAAGCAATAAATATACATCGTATACAGTTTTTTTCTTTCTTAGATCTGATCCAGTTTCAATCAATTTACAAACTAGACAGTAGACACTTAACTGAAAGTGACAATTGATATACATAGTAAAAGAAAAGTAATAAAAGAGAATTCAAGATAATGAAACCAAAGAAAGAGGTAGAAGAAACCTGACCCCAAATAAAGCCAATGAATCAACAACAGCCTTTGATGGTTTCCCTTGTACTGAAATAGATGAATGATCCAGAGCATTCAGTTTTGTTTACTGTAGATAAGCCTTTCATATTGAGAAATAAATAATTTATACTGTACAAAAGGAAAAATACAAAAGCTACTTACCAAAAATTACAGGCAGGACAATGAGGCAAGTAAGAGAAGCCATGCTCACCAGAAATGAACAGCCCAACGCATTCAACCAAAGGCCTACAACAAAAATAAATGAACTACATAAACATCAAATTTGAAACAATCTGAATATTCAACCTTCCAGAAATACCATGAATGGGACTTTTCTTTTCCTGTTACTGAGATGACAAGTTAGCTAAAAGAAATCTGTTTTTAATAGACAGAACTATGCACTTCTATGTGTATTGAAAAAGTGTATGTGTCTCAAGTTGAACTGATCCAATTACACTTCTATGTGCATTGCAAAAGTGTATGTGTCTCAACTTGAACTGATCCAATTGCACTTCTGTCGAACATGTGAAACCATACTGATCTGCCATAACAGGACTGAGATAAACAGACAGTTTTCCCCTAATTGGAGGTCTCGGCTGGTAGTCCCTCATCCCATAAAGTCATTTCTCACTGAATAACCACACTATACAACATAAATTAAACAAACAAAAAAAAATTCCAAGTTTCGTAGGGAAATATTTACGTTAACTTGGTGACTTTTATACATGTTATTTAAGCCTCTGCCGTACATTTGTTGAATCCCAATTGCGTCATTCTAATTAAAAATACTATCACAAGTTGCACTAAACACAGGCTTCATCATTTCAACTCTACAATGACAACAAAGCATTCTACATCAGTCTATAAACCCTCTATACTCTCTGCACGTAAAAAAGCTACATCAGCTAGGACAACATCTCCCCTCGAAGCTTCTAAGATCTAATTCCTTTAATCTGGCAATCAAATAATCTCACTGACCTACTTCACACGAGTTGCCTTTGAAATTACGAATGTTCAAATCGTCACATAGGGCTTATCGCACAGCAGAAAACACCCAAAAAAAAAAGTAACGGAAGGGTGAGAAAGACGTGAGTTAAAATCCATAAACATACTCAAACCCGATAGTTCTGAAGTATCGAGATGGTCATGGTCATGGTCATGTTGATGCGGAAAGCCAAAACCGTATAGTTTCATATCCTCCTCCTCCGCTAACTCTTCGGGAAGCTTCGACCTGCCTTCAATCTTGTCCTTATGGTCATGCGCATGGTCATGGTGATGATGATGGTCATGGTCATGGTGCTCTTCACAGTGATGATGGACATCGGATCCACAGAACCCGGAATGGGAATGGGAGTGAGACTGATGCGCTATTCCCAGATCCAAACACGATAGAAGAGCCAAACAGAGGAAAAGGAATGCCAAATAATCCACACTCTTCTTACCCAATGCCATGGAATCGGAAAGAATTGAAGAAGAGAACGTTAGTATAGAGTTGAATTAGGAGCGGGACTTGCAAGTGCCTTCGATTGTGATGAAGCAAACAATGACTAAAAAAAGGATTATAATGCCCACTATGATTCCGAACGTTACGACATCCATATTTAGAGTGTGTGCTACCAATCTAACATTTTCTTTTTCTTTTCAAAATTTTAGGCATTAATTTCAGGTTCCCTTCCCTTCCTGATTCAGGTTGAGGCTGCAGGGGACAACGCATCGGTGCACCGTAGACTGCCCTGCCCCTACCTTTATTTATTTTTTACTGTCTTGTGTCTTTGTTATAAGTTACCTTAAGTTTTAAGTGGTAATTCTAGAAGACATTTTATACTTTTATATGGGTAAAATAGGTAAATCGGTATTTTTTTTTCTTAAAAATTAGGTTAAAATAGTCCGTTGGTTCTCGTTTTTGTAGTAAAATCTCAATTTGATTCTCGTATTTTTATTAGTTTCAAAGGTCCTCATTTTTGTAAATTAGTATCAATTAAGTCATTTCCATTAGTAGAGAACTAAGGTGTAACGTGTCACCTTCTCGGTTTTTTCAATTTTTTTAATTTTTTTTAATTTCTTTTTTAATTTTTTTAAAAAAATATTTATGCCACGTGTCAGGTTTGTAGTGTGTCACGTGTCAATCTAATATGGTGACACGTGTCAAATTATTGTATGAATCTCAATTTGGTCCTCATATTTGTTAATTTGATTTGATTTCAGTCCCAAATTTTTTTAAAATAATTTTAATTTCATGTGCTCCAAATTTAGAACAAATTTAATTTTTTTATAAATATAATGATGATACTTTTATTACAAGTGATATTTCTATTACATATTTTTAACAACATTTAATTTATTTAAATTTATATTTTACATTAAACTTTATTTAAATTTTATTTTAAAATTATAAATATATAGATTAATAAATTTATATTCGGAATATTTGTATAATATTCAATATCAACAATATTTTAGAGTTGGCTTAAAAATAACAATTTTATAAATTCAAATGTAAAATTTTAAAATAATTTTATAAAAAATTAAAATAAATATATTTAAAATTTTAATATTAAATATAATTAATATTATTAAAATATTTAATAAAAATATCAATTTTAATAAAAATAATCATCACATTATATAAAAGTAAAATTTGGTCTAAATTTGGAGTACCTAAAATTGAAATTTTTTAAAAAAAATTGGGACTTAAATCAAATCAATTTAACAAGCCTGCGAAAAACCAGATTTTGGATCCGGGAGTCGGTTACGCGTAGGGAAGGTGTTAACACCCTACCGCACCCGCCCGAGGGCGGTACCTTTAATTAAAAATGTAAAGTTGATGTGATTTTCAAAATATTAATTTTCCCCAAAAATAATAAGACAAAAATACTAAAAAGAAACAAAAAAAATATTTTTTAATTTTTTGGGCCCGACAAGGATTGACCTTGGTCCTACATATTCTCATTAAAGATGAGAAATCATGCTTACGTAGTTCTTGAAAAGATATTTGGAAAAAAACAATTGAGAAAATAATTTGATTTTTTGGGAGGTGAACCTGACAAGGACTGGCCTTGCTCCTACGTATCTCACGGTGGAGAATCAAGGATCACGTAGTTCTTAAAAAATACTTTTTACTTGAAAATGTTGATATTTTTGTATTTTGAAAATTTTGTATTTTTTTTTTTGGTATTTTTGAATTACTTGAAAATATGTGTCACACGAAGCTAGCGGTCGGACAAACACTAAAAGAGAAAGAAAATTATTTTTGGTATTTTTTGGAAAATAAGTGTCACACGTTGCGGGCAACTGGACAGACACAACAAAACAAAAGAGAATATTTTTATTTTTTAGATTTTTTCTCTTTTTTTGTAATTTTTATAATTTAAAACATTTTTGTTTTCTCTTTTTTTTTTTTT
>Ga0209589_1001323_pt1 | contig 40459 bp, 30 predicted proteins | sample CowpeawhiteBW_FD_187525 | JGI IMG/M metagenome (GOLD analysis project Ga0209589, IMG submission 187525) | Root nodule microbial communities of legume samples collected from California USA - Cow pea white BW (SPAdes) (version 2) | ecosystem: Host-associated > Plants > Roots > Nodule | place: USA...
CATTGAAAATTAAATACCCAAGAAAGATATCAGCGTTAAGTTTTTCGAGAATTGCCAAATCCATGTTATCTTACAATTTTGTATGCATTGTTGGACCAAAAGAAAAAGCTGATTGTTTAGGCATGTGCAAAAAGGTGTTTTTTCTTTTCCCCATTTTTACTTATTTTGTGAAACATAAACCACAACATGCATTTGGTTTTATTTTTGATGTATGATCTCTACAAATACATCAGACCATTTTTATTTTTTTAAGTTCTCTACATATACATATATCCAGACCTTCCTTTTTTCATTATTGTCTAATTCCCTGTTTTCCTTACACCATGTCTGCTTTGCAAAAACAAACTCAGTCATTACAAGAACTGAACCTGCAGAAGGAAAGCTGGAATATCGTTGCAAGAGTTGTAAGGTTATGGTTTGTTGAGGATTACATAAAAGGAAAATCTCCATTTTCCATGGAGATTATTCTTCAAGACAAAGAGGTACTACCCAATGCACTTTATTTTCTTACTTTTCCTTAGTGTTTTAGTTACAATATGATATTGTTATTTGATATATGGAACTGTTTATGAAGGGCGCCCTAATTCATTCATCTGTTAGACGCACACTGATATACAAATTCAATCTGATATCAAAGAGGATAAGGTTTACTCCATTCAATCTTTTAGTTTTTCATGTAATGGTGGTTCTTATAGAACTACAAATCACGCCTATAAGATCAACTTCCAATTTGGAACCAAGGTCAATTTGGTCGAATGTAACTTAGTTCTGAAAATTAGTACTGCGTACACCCCTTTTTCAACCATCACTGCTCCTGATTTTGACATAGATTACTTAGTTAGTAAGTATCTTCTTTTCTTTTTCTTCTTCTTTCCGTTTAACTATTCATTAATGCTTTATTTGGTTATTGTTTATTTTTCTGCGGATGTCATTGGAATGTTTACTGGTGTTGGAACAGAGAGAGAGTTAGAGAAATGTGGTAAGAAGACCATGATGAATGTCATCCTTATTGAATCTGATGGGTAAGAGCATTGTTCTTCTCTTATATGATGTTTAACATTAATCTTATCTAACGAATTTTTACATCATTCAATAGTTATCGACTGGAGTGTACTTTATTTGGTCAATATGTTGATATGTTAAATGCATTTCTTGTTTCTGGAGAGGATCAATATGTTGTCATTACTTTACATTATTGCAAAGTGAAGACCTTCCAAGGTAACCAATTTAGTTCATTTATAAAGTTGTAGTAATTTTATAGATAGTGTTCTATATTTCTGTAGAATTGTGGTAGTCAAATATTCTCTCATATGTTATAGATAAAGTTTTTATTCAAAACTATATGAACTGTATGAGGATAATATTTAACTGTGATGGTGAAGATGCTACGAAGTTGAAAAAATTGTAAGTACATTTTACATGCTATTTATTTCTGTTTATATATACATACATATATATACATTCAGATATATATATATATATATATATATATATATATATATATATATATATATATATTTTGTAGGATGTGGGATAGTACTGAATCTCCTTCTCAACCTCTTACCCAACTGTGTCAAGCTTCAAAAGTTAGCTTAGAAGAAGATTTCATTAAGCTGCATCCTAGATGCTCAATTGAAGGTCTTAAAGATTTTAAACAGGTTGAATTCTTTACTCTATCTTGTATTTAAATTGTTTTGGTTGTATATCGTGCATATGCTTTAATTTATTTATTTTTGCTGTACCCAGGAAAGTACTTTTGTAGTTAAAGCTACTATCAAACATGTTCTAGATCATGATGATTGGTGGTACACAGCATGTATCTGCAATAACGCTGTCTATCCTGATTCCAAAATGTTTTTTTTGTGAAAAATGTAACAAACATGTCATTAAGGTTACACCTAGGTAATATTATTAATCTACAAATTTGTGATTTTAATTTTTTTTATACTTGTCTTTAATTTAATTTTAAATTAAATAATAAATCAATAATTTTCGTAGTATTTATTTTTAGGTACAAACTTAGACTTCGTGTAATTGATGTTACTGATTCTACAACTTTTGTTGTGTTTGACCGTGATGCAAGTGCAATGTTGAAGACAACATGCTCTGATATTCTTGACTTACAAGACAAGGTTAATTTTCCTATGTATTGAAACAAATTCTTAATCATTCTATATTGTTGACTTCTTTTCAAATTATTTAAATCATTTCTATTTATACTTCTTTTAATAGAACACTACTTCTGGGAACTTGTCTACAGAGTTTGAAGTCTTCATTGATAAGACCTATCTGTTCAAAGTTGATTGCAAGAATGATTATAATAGCAAATTTGATCAATCATTCAGAGTTAAAAAATTATGCAAGGATGAAAAAGTCATTGAAAGCTTTAGTGATTTTGAAGTTAAGTTTTTGGTAAGATCTGATTCATTTCTCTTAAAGTCTTATGATATATATAATTTTAATTTTTTTCTTTTTGTAATTGAATATCTTTGTTAGGATCTATACTCTGCAAATGAAGAAGAAAGCAAACTTAAGCAGATTGCAAATGAGATCTCATATGATCCCATTGCAGAGGTATGTGAAGATTAGAACTATTAGAACTATACTTTTTTTTTTTGTAAAACTTGGTATATTCTTACTTTATCAAGTTTATTTATAGGATTTGCTGATCAAATTCACTAAAGAATCAAATTATGTGGATACTCCAACTAATAATTTGAACACTATAGCATAAAAAATGTTTCTACAAAGGAGGCCTTTATCAATAAAGCAGTAATTGATGTTGAAATTGATGAGTTAATGTGCTAAGAATCATCACATTTGGACAATCTTAGTTTTGATTTGGCTACCCAAGCACGTCTTCCGGCAACTAAAAGGCAGAATCGATCTTTGGTTCAAGAAAACAACAAGATCCCACTCAAGATGTTGAAGAACATCAAAATTGAAAAGTGATTTGTGTTATTTCAATCTCAAAATTGTACCAGACTTTATTTTTGTTTTTATTTGGTGATGTTATTTGTTTGGAAAACCTTTGGTGCTTTTAACTGCATGAACTGATGAACAATATTTGTTGTTATTTTGAATTTGTTTTTTTTTCAAAACATTAACTTGAAGTTTCTGTTTATGAACTATATTAGTTATTGCTCAATATTATTTTGTGGTTATTTTTGTAGTGACAAATTGCTAGCTTAATCAAATTGTGTTGATATTATTTTATATTATCAACACCATATTAATGCTAGCTACATGAATGATGATGCAAACAGTTCACTGAAGAGAAAATCTGAGAACAACACTGTATTTCTTGAATCCATCGAAGAAGACAATGTTCCTTTGAAGATTCTGAAGAGAAATATTAAAAAGGAGAAATTATTGATTAAAAGGAAGACAAAGTTCCTTTGAAGACCATTTTTTGATGGTATTTTGTGATTCTAATATGTGTACTAATCCGCCTGTCTGTAATTTGTATTGAACTACTTCTGCTTTAGCTAATGATTTAATGCGTATATGTTTTATTAATTATTTTTTATTTCCAATTTAATCTCCGCTGGTTTACCAACAATTGTTGACATTTATGAAGTTGTGTCAACAAAAAAAACTGCCACCTACATCAACTTTCTACAATTCGTTTATTACTTACACTTATATATTTTCAAATATTTTTTAACATCAATTTCTACATATATAATGAAATTTTTTTTATGAACAACGAATTTCTAAAAATGCATTGGTTATTTAGTATCATTTTCCAAAATAATGTATATTGGCTAACCAAATAACTGTTGACATTTTTGAAGTTGTCTCAATTGGATGTCATTTACAATTTTGAATCATTTTGCTTTTTGTACTTATTTTAACCTTCAAACAATAGATATGAATATAAATAACTATATATTTATCATTCTGTTAATTTTATAATTTATTAATTATCATATTTTATGAATTTCTTAGAAAATCCAGTATTTGTTAATATATGAATTTAAATAAATATATTCTTACCATATTTTCAATCAATTTCTTAATTATTATATTATTTTCTTATGCTATGTTTTTATTGATATTTTTTTTAATGACATAATATATGCGTAGATGTATATGTTATTTCACTACTATAGTTATTAATATATATATTATACACCAGAGTTTACATATATTATATATTATATTATAAGTATAAATATTATATACCAGAGTTTATATATATTATATATTATATTATAAGATTATAAATATAGTTAATATTCTAAGTAACTATACTAATAATTTTAATTGTCTGTACGTTTTCCAAAAACATCAGTAATGACAATACTGTTGTCAAATCTAATTACAATTGTTTCGTCTTTTGATGTGACTTTTTCTACTATTAATATCCATGTCCATTCCACTGCAACCCTCAGTTGAAACAGATTCTCCATTCTTCAACCCTCTTTCTACTATCATTGATCAAGTCCAAGCAAATGGAAAACCACTTCAATGAAGAACTTTTTTTAAGAATGACTAGGTACCAGTTCTCTATTATTCACCTTAAGGACGAGGTACATTTTTTAAAATATTTCCCCTGTTTTTATTTTTGTCTTCTTTTTCATCTCAATAACAATCTTCTTCTTTCAACTAATTAATTTTTTTTCTTTTCAAATGTTTATATTTTGAGGTGGTTGGGTTCGTTGATCGTACATTTGCCATTCTTTATGATCATGGTCTTGAGCGCCAATGGACTTTAACAGATGTTTTAGGCAATAGACATGTTGTGACTTATAACAAGAATTTAGAGAAACCATTGCTAATTGGAGGATAATCTGATTTAAGGGACCGTTATGAATTACAAGATGACCACAATATTTATTTTGGATATGTCGGTCATTCTTGCTTCCAAATTATTGTTTTTCCCAGTAAATGCAAACCTTTGTCTATTGAACGTTTTTTAAAAAGAGTTGTGTCAAATGAACCCCTTTTTAGAGGACCGAAGTTGCATTTTTGCATATTTCTCCGTCCATACCGATGTCAGGCTAGCCATCTGGTGAAATTCATTTAAATTTCAAATTTATATTTATGTTTTTGTTTATTTATATTTATATTTCATATGTTTTATTTTTTTCTAGCTTATATTTAATTTGATTATTTGATTTAATTTGTTAGGATTTGCTAGTTAATTTTGGCAATTATCTTCGTGAAGGAAGATTTAAAAACATTACTCTTCATGGACTGCGCAAGATAGTGAAGTGCAAGCTACTGTTGAGAAATCATCCAAAGAAGTCTAACAAAATTGGAAGTGGCTGAAAGGAATTTTGTACTGCTCATGGATTTGATGCAACTAATAGACTTGGTGTTTGAAGTTGACGAGATTAAAAAAAATCAGAATGTCAAAGTGCTGACATATTGTAATTTTTAATTCATAGTTGGTTTTCTTTTCTTTTTTTAATTGCTGAGTAGCAATATTTTAGTTTTTATATTTGCTACTTATGTAGTTCATGAAGACAATCTTTTTAATATTTTCAACAATGCTTATGTATAGTTTTATTTTCTATTAATGAAATTATTTTTAATTAGAATGGATGTTTAATTGAAATAAAAAATGTATTAATAAAACATTTGTTGTATTCAGAGAATGTTTTTTGCTGTGTTTTATAGAATTTTTGTATGATTTTTTTGCAAATTTGTTTCATTCATATAATATCAACACACTCGTTTCAATTTAACTTTTTGTAATCCAACATTTGAATTTGTCTGCCATTTATGTTGTGGTAGTCTGCAATCATATGTTTCATACTTATGTCTCATATGTATACATGTATATTATTTTAAGATGTGTATACAAATAATATGTTCTCAGATTGCAAACCACAAAATTCATGAAATTTAAATTTCTTAATGTTTGACCACAGATTTTTTTAACAAAGTTTCTATTCACCTATTCTCATTCCTGTACTATAGATAGTACTTGCATAAAAAATACATGTGTTGGTGTACCTACAAATAAAGAAATGTGTTTTTAGCTGTAAAATGAAAAAAAGTATGAAATAATTCCTATTTCTATCATTGTTTCTGATATATTAACATTCCACACTACATGTTCTTTCTTTTTGTAGTGATTTTCGACTGAAAACAACTTTTTGTACTCTTACAAATGCTTTCTATTACAACTACAAATATTTGTCTTTCCACAATAGTGATTAGAGGTACAATGCAGCAAGAAAGTTTAACAAATACATTCATCAATATAGTAATAAAACAGTATACACTTTTGCAGCCCTAAAGTCAACTATTTGTGTTTTTGCTTCTTCTTCCATTGTAACCTTTCAAACTGTTCCAACTTTTTTTCTAAAATGGATCAAAAGGATTGTAAAAAGGCAAGGCTTAGAAGAAAGATGGTGCTACAAGGAAGGTTGCATGCAACAAGTAACCAACATTCATGTAAGTTTCTAACATTACATTTCACTCATGTAGTTTCATAATTTGTATTGACAATGTTTACAAAGTCTTCATTTTGTATGTGTCATTTTTTTTTGCTGCAGATTACAAAGAAGACAACCCAAGAAAAAGAACTAAATATACCAACAATGGTAGTCAAAGTTCCAAAATATCAGGTTTCCTAACTTTAAATTTATTTTGTTCGATTGGAACTTCAACAGAAAGATGCATAATGAAATATGTTCGTTTTGTAATGACAGATAAAACAACTCAATCTGAAAAATTTCTGAAAAATGTTATACAAAGGAAATCATTACAATAGTTGGATCTTAGTAAGTCTTTTGTTTATTACTTTATTTTTTACAATTCTTCTTATATCAATCAATGTACTTTTTTTGTTTATTCTGTTACATTCAATTGTTTTACAATAATCATATTACAGATGTACAGAACAACATGAACGAGCTTCAAAATCTGAATGCAATATTTCAGACAACATATGGTCAGTGATCTTTATTTTTTTTTCAATAATATGCTAAAGTGTCATTTTAATAAATAATAACATGAACTTCATTTCAATGTAGTGCTTGAAAACAATATATCTAGTTCTTGCAGTACTGTATTTCACAATCAAAGCAAAGACAACTTAATCAATTCACAATCTCCAGCTTCTATTGTAACATACAATCGTAGTTTCTGTATATTTCTACATCCATCCTATTCTTTTATTTACCTATTTTTATTGTATGGAAATTTTGAAATTGATATGAAATTGTTTTTTTAGTGGGTACAGTTGTTAACAATAACATACAGACAAATAATGGACGAAATAATTACATTAGCAGTTCAAGTAAGTTGGTTTGATTGATATAAAACATTGTTCATAATGACAATGGCAGTGCATGTAAGTAAAGACAACAATTCCTATTTTAATAATTATTTTCCATAGGTGGCACATATGAAGTTGTAAATGATTCCTATTTTGTCTCTAAGAATAAGGTAGTCCAATATCCTTTTGAAGTCATACAATCACTTCAAAACAAATTCTGTCTTGATGATGAAACAGCAATAGAACAAAATTATTCAGACACAAAAATGATGTTTCATCAACAATAACACCTGAAGGTAAAGTTAATGCATAACTTAGTCTGAACCAGATAATTTGAAGCATTAATTTAATGTATTTCATTGTAGTACAGTTGAACCAGATACTACAAGTACAAACAAATCTATTTATAATACAATTCAAAGTATCAAAAAAAGCAAAAAGTTACACGTGTCATTTGCTTAGAATTTCTACAATTTCAGATTTCAAAATTTTTTTACCTCTTAAAGTAATTTGGACACATGTCATATTCTTATCAATTCTCAAGCTCTCTTTCTCACTTTCCACCACACTCATTTTTTCCTCTCTCTTCACTTTCCCTCTCTCGAACACTACTCTGTTTTACACACTCTCCACTTCTCTGCCTCCTTAAACCCTAACCACCTCTCTACCGTCGCCTTAGACGCTCTCTCTCGCTCTTCCTCCACAAATGCTCTCCACCTCTGTTACACCTCTACCGCTCTCCACCTCTCTTCCTTCTCAAACGCATTCGACCTCCTCCTCTAACGCTCTCCACCTCTCTTCCTTCTCAAATGCATTTAACATTTATGCCGCCTCAAACCCTCTCCACGTTTCTCTCGACTCAAACCCTCTCCACTTTTATGTCGCATGAAACCCTCTCCATTCGAATCGCACTCTCCACCTTTCTGCCTCCTCAAACCCTAGCTACCTTTCTGACGCTGCCTAAAACGCTCTCCATCGCTCTGGGCTAATAGCTTTGCCGCCTCAAAGCCTCTCGACTTCTCTGCTGAATCAAACCCTCTTCACTTCTTTGCGGCCTCAATCTCCTATCTTCTTCTAATCATACTTTCTATTTTGATCTCTTCACTTCTGATTTTGAAACCCTAATTTTTTTTCTTACTCTCAGTGATTCCAACTTCGTTAACATTTATTTATTTTTTTGCTTCTAACTCATGTTTTTGTTTGTTTTGTTTGTGTAGATTGTTTTTGTGCTTCTGTGCCACACCTCTGTGACGCCGCCTGAAACGCTCTCCATCGCTATGGGCTAATAGCTTTGCCGCCTCAAAGCCTCTCGACTTCTCTGCTGAATCAAACACTTTCCACTTCTTTGCACCCTCAAACCCTAGCATTTCAATCTCTTATCTTCTTCTAACCATACTTTCTATTTTGATCTCTTCACTTCTCATTTTGAAACCATGATTTTTTTTCTTACTCTAAGTGATTCCAACTTCGTTAACATTTATTTTTTTTGCTTCTAACTCATGTTTTTGTTTGTTTTGTTTTTGTAGATTGTTTTTGTGCTTCTGTGCCGCCACCTCTCTGACGTCACCTGAAATGCTCTCCATCGCTCTTGGCTAATAGCTTTGCCGCCTCAAAGCCTCTCGACTTCTCTGCTGAATCAAACCCTCTCCACTTCTTTGCAGCCTCAAACCCTACCATTTCAATCTCATATGTTCTTCTAATCATACTCTCTATTTTCATCTCTTCACTTCTCATGTTGAAACCCTAATTATTTTTTTCTTAATTTCATTGATTCCAACTTCGTTTACATTTATTTTTTATAGAAATCTAACTCATGTTTTTGTTTTTTTTGTTTATGTAGATTATTTTTGGGGTTATTCGTTCACTAACTCTAAGAAGATAACTTCATCATGACGAGCATTGCGGATTCTAGTTTCTGATGACACCTTTATCATGACGAGGATTACGCATTTCAGTTTCTAATCACAATTAACCGATCGCTTTTTTATTTTTTTGTATAAAATTATCATGTCTGATAAAATTTCTTTTCTCCATTTTAATTAAATTGATAATGGAATCCCTTTAATATGTTGTATTGTTTAATTCATATGTTTTGATTAAACATGTCTTCCATTATTATTGATTTTCTGATGTCTGATGAATTCAATTTTCTCCATCCCGTATGTAATTTGAGCTTTTATTCTCAATGTCTGTTGAAGCTTGATCTTATTGTCCCTCAACTTTCAAGAAACCCCAACATTTGAGGTTTAGTTCATTCTTATGTACTTTTTATATTTTCTCTTACTTTCCATTCACCTTAACTTTCAAGAGACGCCAAGATTTCAGGTATAATTTTGTTTAAATGCATTCTTAATTTCATTTTCGAAGCGTTTCATTTTCGTAATTTCATGCAGAAACTATTGCCATCTTAAGTCATAAGAAAATTTGTTGTTGATTAGTTATGAATATGGCATTGAGGTAAGCAGAGACCAAGGAGTAGTTGATAATGCTAACCAACTTTTAAATGTAAGTCAAGAATATTGATATAATGGAATCCCTTTAATATGTTGTATTGATTTGTTTTTGTTGTATTGTTGATTCAAAGATCTTCCATACTACTATTTAATTTTTTTTGTGGCCTATTGCATGTTTTATTGGTTTCTATTACCTCAGAAAGTTGCTTCTTAATTGTAGTAGGATGTAATTTGACCTTTTATTCTTAATGTTTGTTGAAATTTGATTTGATTGTATCTCAACTTTCAAGAAACCCTAACATTTCAGGTTTACTTAATTCTTATGTCTTTTGATATGCATACATCAAGTCAGTTCTTTCCTTTTTCATCTACGTTACAACATTTATGTTACTATTTGCATTACTTTACTTCTTTCCTTTTTCTTCTTTGTGTTGTAAATTTTCAAATGTTCAAACTACATCTTTATTTGAAATCAGATCTTTATTTCCTATTTTTGTTTATTTGTCAACCTTTCCAACATTTAAAGTGACTTTATGTTGTCTTTTCCTACTGCTCTCAGCCATATTTCCTTTTCTTGCACAACATTGAGCCATGTGAAAAACAGCTTTTGGTTTCTTCTATGGTCTTCGTATTTTTGTCAGTCACTTTTCCCAATTTTTACTCCATTTGGTTAACCAAAACCACAGTCTGCGTATTGTTTTAGTAAATATCTTTACTCATGTAAAAAAAATTGCTTTTGCTTTTCCCGATTATTTCTAAATTTGTGAAATGAAAACCAGAGCATGCGTATGGTGTTGTTTTTTATTTATGATCTTCCAATATTTTTTTATTATGTGTTTTTGTTTTGTACAAATACATGTCTGCAGACCTTTCTTCATTCTTTACTATACTCTAATTTCCTTCATTCCTTACACCATGTCTGTTATCCAAAAACACACCCACTCCTTACAAGAACTCAACCTGGACAAGAAAAGTTGGAATATCGTTGCAAGAGTAGTAAGGTTATGGTTTGTTGAAGATTACACAAAAGGAAAAACTCCATTTTCCATGGAAATTGTTCTTCAACAAAGTACTTTTGTAGTAAAGGCTACTATCAAACATGTGCTAGATCAAGATGATTGGTGGTATACAGCATGTATCTGCAACAAAGCAGTATATCCTGATTCCAAAATGTATTTTTTTGTGAAAAGTGTAACAAGCATGTCATTAAGGTTACACCTAGGTTTATTAATCTTCAGAATATGATTTTATTAATATAATATTATAAAAACTTAATAATGTTCATTATATCTTTAATTTTTTTTAGGTATAAACTTAAACTTCATGTAATTGATGCTACGGATTCTACAACTTTTGTTGTATTTGATCGTGATGCAAGTGCAATGTTGAAGAAATCATGCTCTGATATTCTTGACTTACAAGACAAGGTTAAGTTTCTAATGTAATCATTTCTGCTTATATTGTTGACATTTAACTTAAATGTTTTGTTTGATTTTCAAATTAATTCACAATCAATATTTTCCTATTCTATATTGGGTACTTCTTTTCCAATTATTTTAATCATTATTATTATCTACAGTAATTCGTTTTCATTAATTTACATCATTTATATTTATCCTTTTTTCAATAGAACACTATTGCTGGAGACTTGCCTAAAGAGTTTGAAGTCCTAATTGATAAGACCTATATGTTCAAAGTTGAGTGCAAGAATGATTATAATAGCAAATTTGAACAATCATTTAGAGTTAAAAAAGTTTGCATGGATGAAAAAGTAATTGAAATCTTTTCTGATGTTGAAATTAAGTCTTTGGTAATATCTTATTTATTTCTTTTGACGCCTTATCCTATATTTTTCTTTAATTGTAATATTATTTCTATTGGATACAATTTTTAGGATCTATACTCTGCAAATGAAGAAGAAAGCAAAGTAAATGAGCGAACAAATCAAATCTCATCTGATTCCATTGCAGAGGTAGTTGAAGATTACAATTTAACTTATTTTGTAAAGCTTTGTATTTGCTAATTTTTTTAATTTTATTTTTAGGATTTGCTGATCAAATTCACAAAAGAATCAAATGATGTTGAGACTCTAAGTGATCATTTGAACAATATAGTATCAAGCCATGTTCCTGCAAATGAATCGTTGAATAATAAAGATGTAATTGATGTTGAAATTGATGAGTTAACCCGCAAAGAATCATCTCATCTGGACAATCTTGACTTGGCTACTCAACTACCTGTCCCAACAGTTAAAAGACAGAGTCGATCTATGGTTCAAGAAAACAAGAAGATTCCAGTGAAGATGTTGAAGAAGAATATCAAGATTGAAAAGTGATTTCTGTCATTTGAAACTACAAATTGTAATAGACTTTATTTGGTGTTTTATGTTGGTTATGTTAGTTTTTTGAAAAACATTTGCTGCTTTTAAGTATTTGTACTCATGACCACTATTTTGTGTTTGTCTTAGGTTGTTATTTTCAAAACATTTACTTCAACTATGTTTTAATTTAATTATGAATTACATCAAATCTTGCTCAATTCTGAATAGATTTCATGCTTATTATTCTTAATTTTGTACTCTATATTTACAGTCATAATTTGCTACCTGAATCAAAGTGTGTTGATATAATTTGACATTGTCAACACCATAATCATGCTAGCTACATGAAATTAATTAAGTTCAACATAGGTTTTTCCTTGTGTTTTTTATTTGTGTATTGGGTTATAAAAAATCGTTTATTTTCACTATTTGTGTACCTTTTTTAAATATATTTCTAAGAATTTATATACCTTTTGTTGTCTATGGTTAATTTTAAAATTGAGTATATATTGCTAGGATAATGTCGAAGTCTTGATATTATTTTTAATGTCAACTACATTATGATGCTAGTTACATCAAAGTCATTAAATTTTTATCTATGTATATTTTTCAACTACATTATTGGTTTTGCAACATATAAAACTTATTTAATGTCTTCAAAACCATTCTTCCTTCATCAAATATTTTACATAATTCTCCTTTTCATTGATTAACAAATAAAAAAACCTAAGTAACTTTACATTTAAAGCATGAAAGTTTATTTTTATTTTATTAATCATAATTTTTCTTCTTTATTTTGTTTAGCTTTTTAGATAAAAATGATTACTCTTAATATTTTATAAAAAATTGTCTACCTCTTTTTATGTTTAGTGCCTTAAATTTAAATTTTTTATTTTTATTTTAAATAACTTTAAATCAACGTTTAATTTTTTTATATAAAAATACAATTTTTATAACATTAACTTTTTTTCAATTAGTAATTAGTTATCTTTTTTCTGAATATTTTTTTATATTATTTTTATCTGGTATTACTCTTTCAACTTCAAATTTGTTTTTATTTATAAAAAAATATATATTTCTTTAAAATTTTTTGAAAGTCATTTATACTTTATCAAAATTAATTATAAATATTCTTAAATATGATTGTATTTTTAAAAACTCATCTTTAATTTCGTTTTAATTACAAGTCTTTTCATATATACATACATATATATATATATATATATATATATATATATATATATATATATATATATATATAACTATCTGTTTGCCTTATTTACTATCAAGTTTTAAGTATTTTATAAATCAAGGAAAAATAACGGTCACTCCCCTAAACTTGCTTCCATGGATTCCTCTTTGAGTGTCACTGCCAGAAAAACTTTAGGAAGATTCACTACGTATCATTTTGTTCATAATCAGGCACGTTTACTTCACAAAAACTTCAAAAAGTATGTTCTTTGTTGTTTTTTTTTACGTTTAAACCATAGCACATTGTCTCTTCATCCATCTTAATCATTCAAAAGCATGTATTTATTTTTTCACTTCGTTGACAACATTACTTATTCTCGATTTTCTTTCTAAAAATTAAAACTTTGTTCAATAATCGTTCAAAGGTCGGTTTTTTTTGTTTGTTTTCCATGCTTCATGTATGTCAAACTATATTTTCTGTCATCATCTATGTAATTCTTTTTACTTCTTCTCCAAATCTTACTTCATCTGTTTTTTGGTTATCAAAATGTCATCTTTTTTCAATAATCGTTCAAATCGGTTACATATTCTATTTTTGATGCATTGTTCATGTATGTCGACCTTTTTTGGCTTTCATAAGACAACTTATATTTTTACTTTGCTTGAACTCTGACTTAGTATTTATTTCTTCTAAAGATGTCAACTTTCTTCATTAAGCCTTCAAATTCACGACTTTTTGTTTTTTGTTTTTATACATGTTTCATCTATGTCACTTATTTTTTTTGTTTACATCACCCATGCATGTTTTTATTCCTTGATTGAAATATTTTTGCTTTCATCATCAATTTCATATTTGTCTTATTCATCTTTTTGACCTTTCTATCTGTTTTTTGTCTCATTAGGAGTTTGGACATGTTGATCCAATATTTTTTGCTATTTTTGGTCATGAATTAGGACCAGTTTGGCAGTTGGAATATGTTGAAGGGAATCAACATCAGTTAACTTTTAATATGGATGTGAATCATCCCGTTCTCACAGATGGTTGGTATAGCCTAAGAGTTTTTTATAAATTGCATCATATCCATCAAATTGTATTTAATATTTTGGCAATTCAACCTTCCACATCATTGTATTCTCCAACATGTCTACAATATCGACTGGTGCGAAATTTCTTTCAAACCTAATTGGGTTGCAAAAAAAACATCTGTTTAGAGTGAAATTGTCAAAATCTCAATGCAAAGCCAGCCATCCGGTGAACTTTTCATTTAATATTTTTGTTTTATATTTTATTTTCTCTATATATTTTGTTTTTGTGCTCTTATTTAGTTCTTTTTTCAAGACCTACAATCCGACTTTGCAGATTACGTTCGTAAACGTAGATTGAGGAGGTTGGAATTGTAGGGACGTGACAACACTTTCATTGTTCAATGTAAGCTTTTGCTCCGTAATACACCTAAGAAGTCAAGTAAGATTGGGAAGGGATGGAAGGACTTCTACACATTCAATCGTTTGGAAGAAGGAGATATTCTTGTGTTTCTAGCTTACAAAGAAATGAAAAAGAAGAAGATCAAAGTCTACGTCCACAAAGAATGCAGTTTTTAATATTGCACTTTTTTATTTAGTTTACTTTTTATATTATGTATGGTTTTTGAAGAACTTCCAAAGTACTTTGCTTTTATTTTGTTTGTAATAGTTTTAGCATCCTATTTTTGTTGCTTCTAATAATTAGAAGCCATATCTATAAGTATTTTACCTAAGTTAATTATCGTCAAGTTTTATATTTTAATTATTTTCCTAATACAATATTTATTTAAATAATGATTTTCTAAAATAATTTTTCAATTCGGATAATAAAAATAATTGAAAATGATTATGATGAGAATTCAAATATCTTAAAAGATTTGATTGATTTTCGTAAAAAAAGGTCAGAAGTAATAATAAAGAAGTCAATTTTATATTTTGCAGTACTAATATTTGGAAATACTAACTGAATATAATTTGCATAAACTTTTATTAATTTCTTTACAAAAATTATTTTAATATTTGTTGCAAAATTTATTTTAATTGTTTTTTAGTAATCTATAACTTATTCGAATAATATAGTAACCATGTAAACATTAAAACCCATTTCAGTTTGAACTCTCTTAGAAGTTTTTTAATTTAAATTTAATTTCTTTGAATTTATTTTCATTTCTAAAATTCAAAACAATTAAATTATTTTGTTTTGCCCTTTCTTTAGTAGTTGCATGTTACACTCAATGTAGAAACAAATGTCTACTTTAAGGGTTGACTATTACAAACCATAGTACTTTTGTGCTTGCCAAAAAAGGACATATAGCACAGATGCACATTCTAAAATGAAGCTTTGCATTGTCTGTAAATCATCAATTTGGACATTGCAGATCAAATCTTTTTGAAAAGGTACACTTTTCCAAATATTGAGTTATATGTTCAGTTATGATATTTCCATATCAATGAAATGTTTGTTCTTTTGTGTCAAAAGTTTGTACTAACAGTACCTGAATCAGGAAGAATGTGCGTGAAAAACTAAAAATGTGCCTACATCTATTAATAGCTTTTTACTTGCTTTCTGCTTTACTTTCTTCACAGTGCATTATTAATTGGTTTTGTTATTACTTTTCTATTATTAATTTTAAATCTTAATCTTATTTGATTTCCAACCTGTTCTGAATTTGTAAAACACCATAATACAACAATACAATGCATAACTTCTGCACACTTTGAACATTATCATAACAAAATGGATTCAAATGATTCAACAAATGGAAGAAGAAAAAGGAAGAACATTGTCTCACAAAATATTTCCAATAGCTTGATGAAGTCCACAAGTTAAATAAATTTATGTTTCTCACATTGTATTTTAAACTTTCTTTATTTTTTCTATCTCATTTCATTCGTTTCTCATCCAATTCAATTAAATCCACACTTATACGTAAAAACAAAGATGTAAATACTAATCTTACTTCATGTATGTTATTTTTTTTTTGTTCTTTTGATTGCAGTTACAAATGAGGACAGATCCAGTCACAGTGAAGCATTTCCTTTTCCAAATACTACACCTCTTTCTCAGTTAAGAAATTGTGGTAATCATTTTTTCATTCACTATAAATTTCATGCAACAAATTTATTATTGCATTCATTATTGTCAATTTGTTTTTAATTTCCTTCACAAATATTGATATCAAAAAGGCACCAAAATCAATTTACTCAATGCACTAACACAAATATGGAATTTGTAAAAACTTACAGTGTGATAGTTTTCAATATGTTTATTATTTGTGTTGCATAGTTACATTGCTTATCCTACTAAACTAAAGAAATTTAGATGAAATGAATTTTATCTATTCTGTTCTCATTTGACATTTTAACAATTCTACCAGTATGGAAAGAAAATGTTACCCTAGATTCAACTATCAAAACCTACTTATCTCTCAATGAAGATAGACACATGCAGAATAAAAGAATTCAATCTACAAATAGAAAGCCACTTTCCGAGTTGACATATTGTGGTAAGTTTGTTATTTTAATTTAAATTTCATTCAAATGCAGTACAAATGCTAGCACTACAAACTTATTAGTCCCATTATTCATCTTTAATGCATATTATACAATTAACACACATGGATATTAGATGACATCATTTCATAATCAATTTGTTTCATCTTTAAATGCATTTCATAATCATTTGTTTAACTGCATTTTGCAGAACTTGACCAAAATAATGGGAAAGTTGCACGAAGAAGGAAACTTATTATGAATCAGAAGTTGGCAGAAAAAAGTAATACCATTGGTGATAAAAAATTTTAATTACTAATTCTTTATATATCTATTATTATCTTATCTTGATTTCAATTCCTTTCATACTAAATTTTACTATTACTACATCTCTTAGTAGAATTTCCTAGTTCTACCTCCATTGGATCTACCAATGCTCCAATTTTGCACAACAACAACAGTAACAACACCGATACAAATCAAAATTATATTTATTTTTTTAATGCTTTTCTCTTAATAGAAAAAGTACAAACACAGTACTTTAATATATTTTAGTCTTTTTATTAATTTTAGTTTTTCAAAGTCAAATTTAAGTTATTTTAGTTATTCAAATGTATAATTATATTTTAGTGATAAATTAAATTAAGAACAAAATTACAAAATCATATATATCAATAATATTTATTGTTTTTATAAATTTAGAATTCAGTTCATTAATTTATGGATGTACTTGTATGTATTGTTCAATTTGATTGTCATATTGGAAGAAGCAAAACCAATTTGTTTAATACACAAGAACTGTTACATAAAGAAATTGTGGGTAGCAGCTCCAGTCATGCTTCACTAAATTGTTCTGCTTTTTCTGAAGTTGTTAATCCTTTTTATGTTCAACAAAACCAAAGTCATGATAATTTCTAATATAAACAGAATTCATTTCATTACTTTAATTGTTACAAATTCAGGTTGCTAATATTCATTTCAATCTATGTTGAAGGTGTACAATTCTGTCAGCCTTCTCGGGAGCAGACTATTAGATCTATTTCGAAGATATTGGATTTTGACAATAATTCTGACGAAGATGAAAATGATGGTAATCAATAATGGTTCATTTTAAATAATAAATACTTAATGTTTCTTTATGTAAAATTGGTTTTTCCTTTTCTTTTATATAACATAATTGGACATTTCTCCTCTGATTTGTATTCAAAAGTTGAAATTCAAGGTGCAACAATACTTTTTAGTGTTTTTATATTACTATATAGATATAAATATAAATGTTATTTAAGTAATGGCATATATGTTTTTTATGTACTTAGGAAATGTTGATGTCGGGGAGTGTTCACTTGAGTGTCTCTATTGTCAAACTCAATTGTGGTACAAAGAAAGATTTGATAAATGCAAAAGATTAAAACAAGTTGATTTCTCTCTTTGTTGTCAAAAGGGAAAAGTCCAACTTCCATTGTTGAAGAAACCTCCACAATTGCTTCAAAAGTTGTTCAAAGGTGAAGACACTACAAGCCATCATTTCTTACATTACATAAGAAGTTACAACAACATGTTCTCATTTACATCCATTGGTGCTAAGATCCATTCCTCAATCAACGATGGATCGGGTCCTCCTCAATTTATTCTTAGTGGTCAAAATTACCATCGCATTGGAAGTTTATCGACTAAAAAAGGATCAAATCCAAAATTTGCACAACTATATATTTATGACACAAAAAATGAAACAACCAACAAAGTTAGTCACTTTGGGTATGTGTACATAGTTTATTTATGTTTTAGCCATCATTGTGCATATATTTGTCTAATTTTTAATTTTACAGGTCTGATAGTCAGCAATCCATATTTGATAAATCATTGATCAAAGAGTTGAAGAAAATGATTGACAAACACAATGTACTTGCTCAAACATTCAGAAGAGTAAGAGATTTTATACATGATGATGAACAATCAGATTTTGGATTGAGGTTATTTAGACATCACTTTAAGGATCCTAGAGTATACAATACAACAGTAGCAGATGAAGTCGCAACATTGATTGTTGGTGATTTGAACACCTTAGATGTAGGAAGGGACATCATTGTCAAGAAAGTTTCTGGTCAGTTAACAAGACTACATGAAACACACACATGTTTCATTCCTCTTCAATATCCTTTGATTTTCCCATATGAAGAGGATGGTTATCAAGAGGATATTCCAATTAGAGATTGTCAAAAATATGGACAAAGTAGAAAGAGAGTTCGCATTTCTTTACGAGAATTCATTGCTTTCAAAATACAAGATAGAAAGGTTGAATTTGGTAATGTTGTAAATTCACGTAGATTGTTTCAATAGTTTTTAGTGGATACATACATTATGATTGAAGCCCAAAGGTTGTCTTTTATACGAAATAATAAAAAACTCATTCGTTTAGATATTCTGAATGGGTTACAAGAAGCTGTTAACAAAGGTGAAACTGATCCTTCTTCCATTGGTAAGCGTATTGTTCTTTCAGCTTCATTTACAGGTGGTATGAGATACATGTTCAATAATTGTCAAGATGCTATGGCAATTTGTAAGAGGTATGGCTATCCAGATTTGTTTATAACAATCACATGTAATGTAAATTGGCCTGAAATTCTTGATTTTGTCAAATCAAGAGGATTAACTGCTTCAGATAGGCCAGACATTGTTTGTAGAGTTTTTAAAATGAAATTAGACCAAATGATGACAAATTTCAAGAAGAATAATTTCTTTGGCAAAGTCAATGCAGGTATACCATACTACTTTTCTTAATTTATTTTTCTTACTGGCAATTGTTTTCTCTAATAATTATGTTCCAAATTTAGGTATGTATACAGTTGAATTTCAGAAGAGAGGTCTGCCACATGCTCATATATTATTATGGTTGAGTGACTCAAACAAGTTAGAAAATGCAAAGCATATAGATCAAGTCATCTCTGTTGAACTTCCTCACCCAAATCTCTATCCTAAACTTTCAAAGGTTGTTCAAACATATATGATACATGGTCCTTGCGGAGCCACTAGATTCAACTTGCCATGTATGAAAGAAGATTGGTGTTCTAAATTTTTTCCTAAAAAATTTAGACATCCAACTACAATTGATGAACATGGATATCTTGTATATAGACGTAGAGATGATGGTTTATTTGTGTTGAAAAATGGACATAAATTAGGTAATGCAAATGTGGTGTCGTATAGTCCTCTTCTCTTAATGTGTTATCAAGCTCATCTTAATACAGAATGTTGCAACAAATCCAACTCAATCAAGTATTTGTTCAAATATGTCAACAAAGGTCCTGATAGAGCAACAATTAAAATTACAGACAAAGAGAACGAATCTATAGAGATGCGTATTGTTGATGAGATAAAAAGATACTATGATTGTAGATATTTATCTGCATGTGAAGTAGTTTGGCAAATTTATGGCTTTGATATCCATCATAGATGGCCAGCTGTTCAACGTTTAACTTTTCACTTACAAGACCAATAACCAGTTTTGTTTAAAGATGATGATCTAATTGATGATGTATTGCATAGGAATGAGAATATGAACACCATGTTCCTAGCTTGGTTTGAAGCTAACAAAAATATTTGAGGAAGGCAGAAACTTGACCTATGTTGAATTTCCAACAAAGTTTGTTTGAATGTCTCAACAAAAACAATGGAAACCAAAAAAGCAAGGTTATAGTATTGGTCGACTAACATATGTTCCTCAAGGATCAGGTGAATGCTACTACATGAGAATCTTACTAACAAAACTCCTATGATGAATAAGCTATGCTTTCAAGCTTTTGATAGAACATTGAGAGACATTATGAGAGCTACGAATCAACATAATGTTGACAAACCATTTGGTGGAAAGGTGATGGTCTTGGGCGGTGATTTTATACAAATCTTGCCAGTAGTAAGAAAGGGATCAAGGTATGATATTGTGAACTCATCAATTAACTATTCTGATTTGTGGCAATATTGCACAGTTTTTAAGCTATCACAAAACATGAGGTTAAAGACTGCTGCTTCAAATGAAAGTGCAAAAGATATAAAAGAATTTGCTGATTGGATTCTTAAAATTGGAGATGGAAATATGAATTTGAATGAAAGTGGTGAAGCAAACCTTTCAATACCAACAGATCTTCTAATTCAGGAAAGTGAAACACCTTTACTTTCTTTAGTCAAATTTGTTTATGGTGGGCTAATTGAAAATATCATGACTCCTGGATTCTTTGATGATGGTGCTATACTTTGCCCTATAATTGGTAGTGTTGAACAAGTAAATGATTCATTTTATCTTTGATTCCTGGTGAAGAACAAGTTTGTTTAAGTTCAGACAGTCCTTGCCAATCTGATGATGATCAAGAAATTCAAGGTGAGCGGTTTACTCAAGAGTTTCTAAATGATTTTAAATGTTCAGGAATTCCAAATCATAGGATTAAATTGAAAGTTGGCGTACCAATTATGCTTTTAAGAAACATTGATCAAGCAAATGGTTTGTGCAATGGTACAAGGTTGCAAGTTAATGATTTGGGAAAGAATGTTATCTCTACTACGGTAATAACAGGCAATAATGTTGGTGACAAAATTTTCATACCAAGAATGAACTTGACACCTTCTGATTCTAGTATCCCGTTCAAATTTCAAAGGAGGCAATTTCCAATATCCTTATGCTTTACGATGACAATAAACAAAAGCCAAGGTCAAACTCTTTCTAAAGTTGGACTTTATCTTCCTCGCCCAGCTTTTACTCATGGACAATTGTACGTAGCAATTTCTAGAGTGACATCAAAGGAAGGACTAAAAATCTTAATTCTGGATGAAGATGGAAAAATAACCACTACAACTACAAATATGGTTTACAAATAAATATTTGAAAATCTTTGATAAAGGTATAAAAATTACTTTAACAACATTCTTAAAATTTTTCAATTATTGTACATATAACTGTATTTCATTTTTACCTTGCAGATTACAATTGGTGCAGATTAACTAGTTTTTTGGGTCCATATACAAATTTTGGTGCACATTACAGTTCATGCAGATTAGTAGTGTATATAATATATAGTGATTGATACATGTTTTGATAGCTATATTAGATATTCTTTTGTTTTCCAGGATCTACTTCATTGAATTCCAGTAATGCTACTTATATATTAATACATTATTGTTTCTGGTATTCGTTATATATATGTTGTTTTTCAATTGTTATTTGTTGCTTTACTGTATTGTCAACAATAAATGTCTAGATACATGTGTTTGGGTGTTACTAGAAAAACAACATTCATTTAAATTTACATAATTGCATTTCATTTCTTTAATTTTATAAATGTTAAAGAATCAGAATTTTATAATTTTGCTATTACTTTTGCTTTAACTTCTATACTTTATTTTTTCTGTTACTTTTTGTGTCAGTGAATAATAACAATTTTAAATTTGTTGTCACTGTTTGCACGTGATAATGTTTTCTATTCTGACTTAAACTTTCCCATTTCATCCACAACTTTCACTTTACCATTTGATCCACATCCTTCACTCAACACTACATTTGAACCTCCATTTCTCTGCAATTACAAAAATGGAAATGGAGCAAACCCAAGATCAGAGAACAATAATTTGGAAGTTAAACACCATCTACATATTCTTTCAAGTATGTCTTCAATTTTAACACAAATACAAATTTAGATCTAATACCATGCATTGAGATGTTCTGTTATATGTCTGGTTCGTTGTGTTCTGTCTTCATATTATATCATCATGATCCCCACTTTAGTAGTATTACAAAGGAACACAATCAAATCTACTAATGTTCATTTAACGTATGTACTGCACTTTCATATATATCTAAAGATTCATAGTTTCTTTATTTCAATCTTCTGAATTTTTACTTTATTTCATTTATTTATTTATTTTTGTAAAGAATTATTAATTCTGGATTTAATTTTTATGAACGTCTGTTTATATATAATGTATTTTACCCTTCTAATTTATTATTTGTTTAGAATATCAGATTTTGTAATTATAATTTTAAAATAAGTTATATATAAGTATGTTCATAACTTATATATGTTTTGTTTATGTTTCTGTTCTTGTAGAAAAAAGATTGATAATGTCTTTATTGTTTGAAAATAATTTAGTGTACTCATTATTTTGTAGCCATTTTTATTTGTCGATCGACACTTTGATGTTGGTTATGCACAGGAATTATGCCCACAGTGGCACTTGGTAGATGTAAATGGTAAGACCACAACAGTTACCTATAACATGGATTCAGATAACCCAAGGATCATTGAAGGTTGGTTTAATATGAGAAATTTGTATCAAATTCAAAGTGATTCTCACATCTAGTTTCAGTATTTGGGAAATTCTTTATTTCACCTAACAGTGTTTAAAGGTGGATGTACAACAGCAAGTTTGACAACATTTATGCACCGTATTACTCATCAAAATACAAGATCTATATTTTCAGTGAAATTGACAAAGTATCAAAGCAAAGCAAGTCACTTGGTATATTCCTTCTGATTTATTCTTATGCTTATTACTATAATTAAATTGAAATACTTATACCAACAAAAGATGTTTTAATCATGTAGGATTTGCCATCAAAGTTTGCCAACTTCATTCGGGAGGTGAAGGTAGAAGACGTCTTTCTTATAGGGCCTAAAACTATAGTGAATTACAAAATACTAATATCGAACAAACAACAAAGTTCAACAAAGATAGGTCAAGGTTAGAGGCTATTTTGTTCTAAAAATGAATTGAAAGAAGGAGATATTGTTGTCTTTCAAGCCGACAATGATTTCATCGAATCAAATGTTGAAGTCTTCGTTAATGGTTGTTGTTGTGATTAGATTAAGCATAATTTTGTAATGTTGATCAATTATGGTCATTGAACTTTTTTATATGACAATATAGTTGTGTACTTGATCAATTATGGTCATTGAACTTTGTTATATGACAATATAGTTGTTTATAATAAATTGTTAAACTTTTTTCAATAATTTTATAATTTATAATCACTATTAAAAATAATCTCGTGCATTGCACTGGTCAAAAAACTAGTTATATTGCAAAGCAGAGTTACAAGGTAAACAAACACCAATTGTACATAATTTGACAGTAAATATATGCATTTCATGCTAATTGTTTTTGTTGATTTTTAGAACTTCTCAATATTGGAGAACCTTGCTTGGAATGCAAATACTGTAAAGCTCAACTTTGGTATAACGAAAGAGTAGAAAAATGTAACACTTCAAAGAAAGTTCAATTCTCATTGTGTTGCCAAAAGGGAAAAGTGCAACTTCCACTATTAAAAAAATCACCTAATCTACTTGAAGCTTTGTTAAATGGTGAAGATCATAGAAGCAAACTATTTTTACAAAATATAAGAGTATACAACAGCATGTTCTCATTTACTTCTATTGGTGGAAAGATAGATGCTTCAATGAACAATGATTCTGGTCCACCATAATTTATTCTTAATGGACAGAACTATCACCTTATTGGCAGTGTATTGCCAAAAGATGGATCAAAGCCAAAGTTTGCACAACTGTACATATATGATACAGAAAATGAAATGAGTAAAAGATTGAAGCATTTTAGGTTAGTTATATAGTCCTTCACGTTTCTTACATTATATAGTTAAATACATTTGTTGACATGTATTCCGTTTATTGTGTTTTAGGTCAAACTGTAAGGAATCTGCTCTAGATGAATCATTGGTTGCTGATTTAATTGAAATGATTGACAATAACAATGTTCTTGCCAAATCTTTTCGAAGAGTTAGAGATTTGTCACTACAAAGAACTAAATCAGATTTCACACTAAGACTATTTAGAGGCAGAAACAAAGACCCTAGAGTCTACAACACATCTTCATGTGATGAAATAGCTGCACTAATAGTTGTGATTTTGACAATTTGGATGTAGGCAGAGATATAATTTTCAAAAAATGTTCTGGTGAATTGACAAGATTACATGAAACTCACACTGCTTTCATTCCATTACAATATCCTCTCATGTTTTCATATGGAGAAGATGGTTATCAAGAAGATATTCCAATAAGAGAATCTCATTCAAAAAGTAAATCAAGGGTGACATTTCGAATTTCTTTGAGAGAATTTATTGCATTCAGAATACAACAAAGATGTATAGAATATGGTAATATTGTCAATGCATGCCAATTGTTCCAACGATTTTTGGTTGATTGCTATACAATGGTTGAAGCACAAAGGTTGTCTTTCATTAGAGCTAATCAAAAATTAATTCGTTGTGATATTCTTAATGTACAAGAGGCTGTTAATAGAGGAGAAACAATCCTTCTTCAATTGGAAGACGTATTGTCTTGCCTGCTTCATTCACTGGTGGTACCAGATACAAGTTCAATAATTGTCAAGATGCTATGGCCATTTGTAAAAAATTTGGATATCCTGATTTGTTCATTACTATAACATGCAATGTCAATTTGAGTGAAATCAAAGAGTTTGTTTTGACCAAAGGATTATCTGCATCAAACAGACCTGATATTGTATGTAGAGTCTTCAAGATGAAGCTTGATCAAATGATGACAGATTTTAAGAAGAGGGATTTCTTTGGAAAAACCACTGTATGTATGCTTTGTATCAAATAATATACATTATATGCATATTGATTAAATGAAATTGTTACAACTAAATTATTTTTTTTATATATCCAGGAATGTACACAATAGAATTCCAAAAAAGAGGATTATCTCATGCCCATATACTTTTGTGGTTTGATGGAGAATGCAAATTGAAAAATGCAGCTGATATTGATAAAGTAATATCAGCTGAATTGCCCAATGCAGATTTGTACCCAAAATTGATAAAAGTTGTTTCAAGTTACATGATCTATGGTCCATGCGGACCTGCAAGATATAATTCTCCGTGCATGAAAGAAGGTAGATGTTCTAAATTTTATCCAAAAAATTTCAAATCTTCAACTTCAATTGATGAAGAAGGATATCCTTCCTACAGAAGACTTGATAATGGTAGATTTGTGTAGAAGAATGGAATTAAGCTTGACAATAGAAGTGTTGTTCCTTACAATCCACCTCTTCTAATGAGGTATCAAGCTCATGTAAATACAGAGTATTGCAACAAGACCAATTCAATCAAGTATTGTTTAAATATGTGAACAAAGGTCCTGACAGAGCTACTCTTAAAATAAGCAACAACTCTACAGAATCTGACAAATCAAGCATTATTGATGAGATTAAAGGTATTACGATTGTAGGTATCTATCACCATGTGAAGCAGCTTGGCGAATATTTGCTTTTGACATTCATCACAAATGGCCTTGTGTTCAAAGATTGACATTCCATCTTCCTAGCCAACAATATGCTTTGTTTAAAGATGATGATGATATTAATGTGGTGTTCAATAGATACGAAAATGCTAATACAATGTTTCTAGCTTCGTTTGAGGCTAACAAAATTTATACAGAAGGAAAAGAATTGGCTTATTCTGAATTTCTAAGCAAATTTGTGTGGTTTGCTAAAGAAAAAGAATGGAAACCAAGGAAGAAAGGCTACAACATTTGGTAGACTTACTTATATTCCTGTTGGGTCTAGAGACCTTCATTATTTGAGGATCTTACTGACCATTCAAAAAGGTTGTATTGATTATGACAAAATAAAGACCATTGATGCTAAATTTTATGAAACCTACGAAGAAGCTTGCTATGCTTTGGATTGTTGGCTGACGACAAAGAATACATTGATGCAATCAAAGAAGCAAGCGAATTTGCTTCTGGCTATCAAATTAGAAGATTATTTGTCACTTTGTTGTCGATGAATACAATTTCTAAACCTGATGTAGTTTGAAATTCTACTTGGAGTCTCTTATGTGATGGAATTTTGTACCAAAAAAGAAAGGAGATGAACTTACCAGGTATTGTATATTGTAATTTCTTAAAATGAATAGAAATATAATTTTTGATTCCATAAAATTTTTCATACAGGTCTTCAAATTGAAGATGCTGAATTACAGAAAATTGTCTACTTCAAATACTAGAAATGCTAATGTCAAATGGTAGATGTCTGAAAGATTATCCTTCATTACCGCAACTTGATATTTCAGATCTAAATACATTCCAGAATAGATTTATTGTTGATGAGCTGCAATATAATAAAGAAGACATGGCCAAAGAACATGACATTTGTTGGCACAAGCAAGCTTGAAGCAAAGAATTGATAAAGCCATGTGCATGAAGATCTTAAGTGTTTGATAAAGTTTGATGAAGATTGATGAAGATTGATGAAGATCCACTTGAAGATTTAGTTTTAGTATGTTAAATCTGAAAATTACATGTTAAATGTAATGGTTTAGTGTTATACAATGTTGGTAGGCTATATGACATAAGTTAGATGTCTTGTGTGCCTCAGTGTGTCTCTTTTAATTTGTTAAAATGGATTTTAACAGGTTAAAAGGCTTGCTGTATATAGTTTCTGGTATGAATGCATTCAGTCAGTTGAATTATTTTTCAACCGACTGATTTCACTTAAGTCAGGTGAAATCAGCTGATTGTACGGAAAATTCAATCGACTGATTTCGCGAGCAGAGGTGCGAATTTGAGTTTTTCTGAACCAAATCATGTCATTCATGTCTGGGAAGCGTTCTCTCTCTGCAATACACAGCTGGAACTCGTGGTTTAAAGATCCTGGTTGATCTTGGTTGATTTTGGCGGCATTTTGGCTTGTGAGTAGCTTGAAGAACACATGTATGGTGTGCTAGGGACAGCCACCATCAGGTTTGGATGTTCTTGTGCCTCTGGATGGTTTGCCTGATGTGATTTCAGGTCTACAAGTGTGATTCTTGTAGGTTGTGGTTCTAGATTTTTGCGTGAGTCAAAAATCTTGTGTGTTTTGTGTTCAAAAGTGTAATTTTGGTTTGTGATTTGTAAAACTTTTGAATATAGTGGAAACCAGGCTCAGCTTATCCTGGTAAACTGGATGTAGCTCTGTGATTGAGTGAACCAGTATAAAAACAGTTGTGCAATCTTCTTTCCCTCATCTCTCTCTCTTTGAAACTCTTTAAAAACTCAAGAAAACCAAGCAATTTGATCTTTGGTGTGATTTAATGTGTTCTTGTGTAATATGAGGCTTTATACTTGTTATAAATACTAATTGGTACATGTTTTGTATGTAAAAGATTGTTGTTTGAGTTGAATTCGCAAATTCTGCATTCTGCATAATTCTCCAGTATTTTAGCCGACTGAATTGCATTTTTAATCGATTGTTTCATAGCATCAAGAACAATTTAGTCTGCTGTTTTATATTTTAATTGACTGAAAGTGTACTGGTTTGCTGTATTTACATCCAAACTTTCCAGTCCATTAAATTCAATTGAAAAGAGGTTTATGCTTTCGAAAAAGCTTTTAAAGCCAATTCAACCCGTCCTTCTTAGCTAAACTCACAATTTCAAAACTAACAGTTGGTATCTAGAGCAAGGTTCTTGAAAGGTATTCAAGTTTGATCAAAAATCTTTTGAAATGGCTGAAAGTAAACTCCTTTTTGTTGAAGGTGCCTCTATTCATAGACCACTTATGTTTTGTGGCCTAAACTATCAGTTTTGGAAAATAAGGATGCAAATTTTCATTGAATCTATAGACAAGGGAATTTTGGATGCAATAGTTAATGGACCATATACTCCTAAATGTGTTGTTGATAATAAGCAGGTAGACAAGCCTTGGAGTGAATGGAATGATGAAGAAAGGAGAAGAGCTCAATATGATTGCAATGCCAAGAACATCATCACTTCATCTTTGAGTATGGATGAATTTTTTAGGGTCTCCCAGTGTAAGAATGCAAAGGAAATGTGGGATGTCCTAGAGGTTACACATGAAGGAACAAGTGAAGTGAAGAGAGTAAGGAAGCATGCCTTGATTCAAGAGTATGAGTTTTTCAAGATGCAAAAAGGAGAGTCCATAGCTGAAGTGCAAAAGAGGTTCACTCACATAGTCAACCATCTCATGGGTCTAGGAATAGAATTTGACAAAGAGGAGCTAAACATCAAAGTGCTTAAGTATCTTGATAGAAATTGGCAACCAAAGGTGACTGCCATATCTGAATCTAAGGATTTAAGCATCATTACAACAGTTGCACTGTGTGGTAGGCTTAGAGAGAATGAGATTGAAATGCAAAGGCTAAGTGAGCTTGAAACAAGTGAGAAAAAGGTAAAACTCATAGCCTTAAAGGCTAGCTCTAAGAAGAGTGATGAAATCGAGGAAGAGGTTGCTGAATCTAGTGACAATGAGAACTTGAATCTACTAGTCAAGAAGTTTGGGAAGTATCTTAGGAAGAAAGGCAACAAAGGTAATCAAAGGAGGTACAATTCTAAACAAAATGATTCAAGTAATTCTTCTAAATTCTCATATTATAATTGTGGAAAGCAAGGACATATCAAGATTGAATGTCCTAAAGTTAACAAAGAGAAGGAGAAAGTTGATGATAGGAAAAAGGAGAAAACGGGCAAGGAAAGACGTGCCTGCATAGCTTGGGAGGACAATGATGATTCAACAAGCACTTCATCTCAAGAAGGAAATGAGGAAGCAAATCTATGCCTCATGGCCGGATATGAATCATCCTCATCACGCCAAGTAAGTTTCTTGTCATCCAAAGATAAGAATGACTATTACCAATTGTTGCATGACTTTGAAGAGTTGCATAGTGAGGCAAACAAAATTGCTTTCATGAACAATCAACTAAAAGGATTAAATAGATGGCTAGAAAATAGAGTTAGCCAACTAGAATCAGAAACAGTCGACTTAAAAACTGATTTTGAACATTTAGAAATGATTTACAGTAATTCAGTCGATTGTTCTGAAAAACAGCTGGTTATGAAACCTTGTAAAAACTGCACTACTTTGAAAAATCAAGTGAAATATCTTTTGAAAACATGTGCAAAGTTCACAAGAGGAAAAGCAAACTTGGAAGCTGTTCTTGACTCTCAAAATTGTGATTTTGGAAAGGCTGGACTTGGTTATACACCTATCCATGAAAAGAAAGCCAAGAAGTTTTCTAGTTTCTTTTCCAAGAGTGAGCAAAATGTTATGTCCTTCATTTCTTGCAACTACTGTATGAAGAAAGGTCATATTCTTAAGAATTGTCATGTTAGAAAGTATGGTGTACCTAAGGAAATTATGAAATGGATCCCAAAAGGATCTATAAAGACATAACCATGTTGGACCCAAACTATTAAAGGGTACCATGCAATATTAATTTGTTTTGCAGGTCATAAAACATGAAAAGAAAGGCCTATGGTACCTAGATAGTGGCTGCTTGAGGCACATGACAAATGACAAGTTCAAGATTACAAAGTTGGAGTTAAATGATTAAGGATTTGTGACTTAGAGTTTATAATAAGAGGTTAATGATTGTTGAAGAGTTAGTGTATATTGTATTTGATGAAACTAACCTTGTGTAGCAAGATCAAGAGTCTAAGATTGCAGATGAAGAAGAAACAGCACAGGAAAAGAAATCTGCTGCAGAATTTGAAACTGTTGCAGGAAATCAGTCAGCTGAAAAGGAAATTCAGTCGACTGAAAAATTTGCAGACAACAACTTACCCAAGGAATGGATTGAACCCAAAGGACTATCAAATGACAACATAATTGGTGATATAGAACAGGGAGTATCCACTAGACGCAAGCTTGCATTCTTTCAACATGTTGCATTTGTTTCTCAAATTGAACCTAAGAATGTGAATGATGCCTTGTGTGATAGTAATTGGGTTGTTGCTATGCAAGATGAACTTAATCAATTCACTAGAAATGATGTGTGGTTCCTAAAACTGATGCAATGAATGTGATTGGTACTAAATGGGTGTTTAGGAATAAAATGGATGAAAATGGTAATATAGTTAGGAATAAGGCTAGGCTAGTTGCTCAAGGTTATAATCAAGAGGAAGGCATTGATTTTGATGAAACATATGCACCTGTGGCTAGGCTAGAAGCTGTGATTGAATGGATGTGCAAAGTGCATTCTTGAATGGTTTCTTAAATGAAGAAGTGTATGTATCACAACCCCTTGGCTTTGAAGATCACCTATATCCTAATCATGTTTTCAAATTGAAAAAGGCTTTATATGGTTTGAAACAAGCACCACGACAGTGGTATGAGAGGTTAAGAAACTTTCTTTTATCTAAATGATATGCTAGAGGTGTTGTTGATAAAACACTTTTCATTAAAAGCATGCAAGTGATGTAATACTTGTTCAAGTATATGTAGATGATATAATCTTTGGATCAAATAATAACTCCATGTGTGAAGAGTTTGTTGCAGCTATGTAGGGAACATTTGTGATGTCTATGATGGGAGAGCTAACCTACTTCATAGGACTGCAAGTGAAGCAACTCAAGCATGGGACATTTTTAAGCTAGTCAAAATATTGTTTTGACCTACTGAAAAAGTTCAAAATGGAGGATTGCAAAGAGGGTGCCACTCCAATTGCTACAAACTGCCTTATGGATGCAGATGAAGCTGGAAACCAAGTTTATTCAACCAAATATAGAGGGTTAATTGGTTCCTTGCTATATCTAACTGCTAGTAGGCCGGATATACAATTTGGTGTTTGCTTGTGTGCTAGGTTTCAATCCAATCCAAAGGAATCACACTTCAAAGCTGCAAAACGGATTCTCAAGTATCTGAAAGGGACAATTAATGTTGGATTATGGTATCCTAATGAATCTAACATTGCTCTTAGTGGTTTTTCAGATTTTGACTATGCAGGGTGCAAATTGGATAGGAAAAGCACAAGTGGCATATGCCATCTACTTAGATCAAGCCTAATCTCATGGAATAGGAAGAAGCAATCCTTTGTAGTACTCTCTACAGCTGAGGCTGAGTACATAGCAGCTGGACATGCATGTGCTCAAAGCATATGGTTAAAGCATCAACTTATGGATTATGGTGTAAAGCTAGAGAAGGTACCTCTTTATTGTGATAATACAAGTGAAATCAACCTAACTAAGAATCCAATCCAACATTCTAAAACTAAACACATTGAAATCAGGCATCATTTCATAAGAGATCATATTCAAAAAGGTGATATTGAAATCATGTTTGTGAAAACTGAAAATCAATTGGCGGATCTATTCACTAAACCACTTGCACGTGATAGATTTAATAAGCTTATAACTGAATTAGGTGTTCTTGACATGAAGAATATATGTTGATATTTGTTTGGCTTGTTAATCTTATTAGATCATGTGTTTGCTACATTTAAAATGACAAAAATCTGCATAATTTGAAAACTGCCAGAATTTTAGTCAGCTAAATTTGCAATTTCAACACATAGATTTCATTTAAAATGTCAAAATCTGCATAATTTGTGTTCTGGAACTGTAAGACCCGAGAAATTTAAATAATTAAATAAATAATTATTTAATAAATGCGGGTCTTGGGAGCCTTTATGGCATTTAATGTGGTTTGTTATGATGTGGAAAAGTACTAGCTCAAATGGTTGAGAGTATTTAGTTATGTTGAAAGGATTTGGGTTCAAGTCTTATGGATGCTAATTGTATGCTATTTTAATAAGTGTATTATTTTAATGTTATGTTTGAATGTGCTTAGTGATAATGTAATCCTAAAATTATAGGAATTATCACGAAACATGAATTGGTTGAATTGGTTATGCACTGACTTGGTAATTGAAGGGTTGTGGGTTCAAACCTTGCTAAGAATGAATTTAACTTTCTTTTTGCCAAATTTTCTTTTGGCATGAATATGAAAAGGGAAGAGGAAATCCTAGCTGCAAGACAACCTAGTGGGCTGGGAAGGCAGCCAATAATAGTCTTTCAATGATCATTAACACCTAATTGAAAGCATTTTCGTTTTCCCTAACATTAACAAGCATTAAGGCTTAGTTAATGGTCTAATTAGTGTAGTTTTGGAGAAGAAAGAGAGGAAAACGTGAAAGGGTAGTGGACAAACGAATTTGACAGTGGAAAAGAGAGTCTGAATGAGAGTTTTCGTGTTAAATTGATAAGAGCATCAAGTGCATTGGGAGAAGGCTAAGGTGGGACTATTGGTGACACAAGAGAAGCCTTGATTCTTCAAATTGAACAAGGATTAACAGGTTAGGGGAGTTGGAACCATACGTTTAATTTTGTATTGTTTGATTGCATGAATTATATGATTATTGGGTGTTAATAATCTGTCCAAATTGTATGAAAATTCATGTTTCTGGGATTTTCCAGAAACCGCCTAGTGGGTGAAGAAATGCCGCCAGGCGACTCATATGCGTTGTGTTATTTCTGGGTTCCTAGAGAGGAACCGCCTAGCGGTAAGCTCCCGACCGCCAGGCGACGCATGGCTTTGTACCCAGTTTATAGGTTTTCTGGATGAAGGGCATGGCGGTGTTGATTGACTCGCCAGGCGACGCGAGCCTTTTGGTTCGATTTTGATGTTCCTTGTGTTCTGGGAGGATTCTGATTCAGGAGAAATGATGCTCTAATTGTTGAGAACGATTAGGCATCATATATCCTTGGAAGATTCGTGGAATTAGAGGTTAATTGAAATAAAAAAAATCGTATGAAAATCATCTTAGGATTGGTGAATTAGGAATTTCCATAGTGACAACAATCTAAGGGAAAATGTGAATGAATTTGTGAATGGGAAGTGTTAGGGATGAACCGTAATCCCAATAACTGAGATCATATCTTATGGAGTCAAAAATTGATGGAAATCAGAGTGGTTGTGAAGAGGTAAGGTTCACAGGTCCAGGAATCGCTTGGCGGCACCCATTTGGCCGCTAGGCGCCACACCAAAGAGGCATGGTGTTCTGATCGACGAAAAATGCTGTTTTTCGTATTTTCGCAGAACAAGAACCGCTCGCCACTGGGTTTGTACCGCATGGCGCCAGGCTCCTGATTCTGGGCGCTAGGCGCCACCAATTTTTCTGGTTCATGCAGTTTTCGTAAAATTGCATTTTCCGATTCGTTAACGTCTGATTTAGATGAAATTTTGACAGGTAGTTCATAACATGTAGTTCTTCATTATGAACGGTGGAGATTTGATTTGGAGGGCAGTAGCTAGAGATATACGTCACGCATGATTGGTTGTTTGAATTCCCTAATAGTATGATTACTAAAGGATGATTAAGTGTGCTCAAGTGCTGGTGTGACCTTAATTAGTGAATGTATATATATAAATATAAAGATGTGTGATTGATGAGTATGTTTTTGGTGGTGCTTGTTGATACATGTTGAATATATGAAACAATATATGTTAGTTCGAATGTATGATGTTATAAGTGTGTGAAAAAGGCTATTGATGATATCACTATGACCGAGTGTTGCATGATCATGACGGGTTTTGGGAAAGTATGGGAACATGATAATCATACTTTAAATGTAATCGAATTGTGAGGGCATGTGAAGTAAGTATATAGCTTTGATTGTGTCTTAGGTGGAATATATGAATATGTTTGTCGATTTCTGGATGTTTGAGAATTGAATGGTTGAATTCTATGAAATGAATTAGAGTACCTAAAACCAGTAGTGTCATACTACTGGTGTAGTGCATGGCGATGTAGAGTGAACCACCAGGCGATAGTATGAAATAAGGATATCTTGCGAGTTGTGGCGCCCGGCAGTGATGTGGACCGCCAGGCGGTTTGTACTGCTATTTCGCCTAGCGACTTTTAGCCTGCACTAGGCAATGGTGTAGTGGCAGGGTGCGTTGTGATATGTTTTGGATGACTTATTGTATTGGTCCTGGTCTGGGATATGCTTGATGTTGTCATGAACTGGTAGGTTCATGACTAGTGATGAACATGTGATGATATGAGCAGGGAGGTTCATATCTTGTTACTCTTGTGTGGGGATACGAGCGAGGTAGGTTCGTATTTTCTGTGCTCACACTTGAGAGATGCTGCGAGCGGGGAGGTTCGTATCTAGTGGATCACGTGTGTTGGACTACAAGCGGGGAGGTTTGTAGAGTTGGACTACGAGCGGGAAGGTTCGTAGAGTTGGACCACGAGAGGGAAGGTTCGTGGAAGCATTGGAATCCCTAAGTCCAGCTTGAGTATGTACCTTGTGTAGCGTAGTGTACCTTTCTTGTTTTCATTATCGTGTTGTGATATGAGACTTGGATCAGGGGATGTTGTGCCATGAGCGGGTAGGTTCATGGATGGTGGTGAACACGTGATGATATGAGTGGGGAGGTGCATATCCTATTACTCTCATGTGAGGATATGAGTGAGGTAGGTTCGTATGTTCCGTGCTCACACTTGAGACATGCTACGTGCGGGGAGGTACATAGCTGATGGATCTCGTGTGTTGGACTACGGGCGGGTAGGTCCATAGAGCAGGACTATGAGCGGAGAGGTTCGTAGAGCAAGACTACGAGCGGAGAGGTTCGTAGAGCAAGACTACACGCGGGGAGGTTCGTAGAGGCATGACCACGAGCGGGCAGGTTCGTGTGAGCATCATAAACCCTGAATCCGAGGCTAACTATTTTTATGTTGTGAAGGTTGAAAAGCCTTGGGGATTAAGGTCTTGGCCAAGATTTAACTAGAATAAAATAGATGGGTGTATCGATTTTTTTTATTAACTTTTATGTTAACTGTTTATGAGCTCACCCTATCTGCTTGTGTTTGGCGATGATCGTGTAATGTGTTACACGGGAGCAGATGATGTTGCAGGTGGTGTTGGGGAGGCATAGCATCGGAGAGAGGGTTAGCTGGGAAAAGCTTTTATTGGAGTTTTATCGTTATTGTTTTTATTAACTTTGTAAACAGTGTTTTACTGATTTGTGAATTTTGATACTATATTGGAGTTTCATAAATTATGGATTATTTTTGGATAACTTCCGAATAATAAATGTTTTAAAATTTCCCGCGTTTTTAGGAAGCGAAGTATAATAAATGAGGTTTTCATTATATTTCTTAATTTTATTACTTAAATTAGTAATATCTGACCGGGATGTTACATTTGGTATCAAAGCCATGGTTTTCAAATGATTTTTGGGCCTTGGGGAGTGAGCTTGTCGTGTTTCAGTTGCGAAACCTGGTAGGAATGGATTTACAGTCTATCAATCATACTATTGATTACGGACTGCGTAGAGTCACGAAATTGGAAGCATTAAGAACAGAAAATATCTTGGTAAAGTGATGAGGGTGCACACTTATGACTATATCAGAGATAGTTTCCTTTCTTAATTCTAAAGGTTTTGGTAAAAGAGAGGGAAGTTATAGGTTGAGTTCCTCTCTTATACCTTTTCTTGTTATGTTTGCACTTTTGTGTTATGTGATTGTTATTGGTGGTGGCAAAGATATGCAGATTCAAGGTCAAACTTGACCTGTTTTCCTTGTAAGGGTTAGGGTAGGGCCTTTGAGGCACTCTCTTGACCGAAGATACGAATATACAGAAGGTTGTGTATTAGTGTATGAATGAAGTTAAGTTGTGAGTTTGTAGGCGAAAAACACTGGAGGAGTTTAGAAGCATCGTGTTAAATTGAGGGCAAGAATAGGTTCTTGGAACGAATACCACAAGTTTTGCAAGAGGAATCAAATTCAAAGGTTAGAATAAGGAGAGGTGTTCAGTGCATGCTTGTGCAGCAAAGTTGAGAAGTCAAATTGGTACTACATCCTAACATAGGTTTGAGGTCAGAGTGGAAAGTAGTGAAACTTATGAGTTTAAGGATAAACCAAGAGGGTAGAGACAAGGAAGTGAGAATCTCAAGCGGAAGGTAAAATTGAGGCAGAGCTCGAAAGATTAGGTCGACCAGGCAATGTTCTAAGAAAAGGGGAAAACCAATCACGTGGTAAGAATATCGTATGTTCAAGGTTTTATGTTGGTCAACCTCCATGAGAGGTAGTTAAATCTTCTCGACGATACCCACAATTTATGTCAGGAGTAGAATTGATGTCCTAAGTAAGGTGGCTCATGGGAGAGAAAGGTTTGACTTGGGACATGAGATGAACGATTTCAAGTATAGTAAGAATAAGTACTTCGTTAAGTTATTCTTATGGGAATGAGGCAGTTGGTAATGTCATGGCACAAGGGAGGATGAAAGGAAAGGAGGAAAGTATTGTGTAGCTGAAGGAGTGGCTCTACAAATTGGTGTTGGATCGGTTAAAGTAAATAACTAAAAGGATACAAGGTGTAAAAGTAGCGTTTAGGGTAGGCATTTGGTTTTAATCGAGATCATATACTCCTTGGTATTACCATTATGAGAATTGGGTTCTGGTTGTCTGCAAGAGGGAGTTGGTAGTGAGATGTTGGTTTACTCTACAGTTGCGGCTAAGTGCGGAATACTTGGGTTTGGTGGTGTCTCAGGATGATCGAAGAATCCATACTCATGGTTAATTGGAATTTACTCTTTTGTGAGGCTGGGACATCAACACAAAGTGGATAAGTTATTTTCCAATCTTATTCTAGAACGATGTGGTACTCAACAAGGTGGTGTTCGATTATCCAAAGAGATAAATCGACGACGGTGTATCAATTGTAGATGGATAAAAAAGGGTGAGGACAAAATGTCGTGTGAACTAAAGTTACTTAGCAAAGACAAGAGAATAATAGATGTAGATCATCTCAATGGTGGAAGAGTCCTAGACTCGTTTTCAAGTAGATACTATAATTTCACTTTGGAGTGGTGAAGTTCTTTATTGCATTAGTACCCGAGAAAGTGTTGGTATCAATAGTTTCTAATCTGATGGTTTCGCGCGGAATGGGAAGAAAGAGAAGGAGGGGATTAAATATTGAAGACTTGATGGCAAGGACTCAGTGTAAACCATATAATGATTGCAAGCTTTAGTGGGTCGCTAAGAAAAAGCTAGTGAGTTAAACCACTTAAGTGAAGTATTGATCAAGATCAGAATAGGACTGTATGAGGCATTGAGTGGTAAAAGAGGCAAAATACAGATGTGTGAATACCAGGATTGGAAGTTGGTGATTATTGGACCGAGTTGCTGCAGTAGAACACAGTGAAATCTCATTTAATCCAAGACTAGATGAATGCGCCACAGAACAAACAAAAGTTATATGCAAATATGAGGAGAATGTCGTGGGAGTTTTAGGCTGGAGAACATGCGATTCTCAGGATTACTCCAACTGCTGGCAACGAAAGAACGATCAAACTCAGGAAGCAGACTCATAAATTCATTGGCCATTATAAGATAACACAGAGGATAGGTCTAGAAGCCTATGAGATCGCTTTACCATCTCACTTGGCAAACTTTTATATGGGATTTATAGTTAAGGAAGTATATTGCAAGTCTTACACCTGTGTTAGAGGAGGACGACGTCAAGGTACATGAAGATCTAATATTAGGAGTTGGATCAATGAGAATCTTGGATACTCAAGTCAAGCCACTCAGAGGGAAGGAGATTCAGACTGTGAAAGTCCTTTGGGACGAGGCAACCCAGGAGATCACTTGAGATATGGAAGACCTCAGGAGGTAATCCTATCTGCACTTGTTCCCTGGTATGCTCAATTTTCGAGGACGAAAATCTTTTAAGGTGGGGGAATGTAAGACCCGAGAAATTTAAATAATTAAATAAATAATTATTTAATAAATGCGGGTCTTGGGAGCCTTTATGGCAATTAATGTGGTTTGTTATGATGTGGAAAAGTACTAGCTTAAATGGTTGAGAGTACTTAGTTATGTTGAAAGGACTTGGGTTCGAGTCTTATGGATGCTAATTGTATGCTATTTTAATAAGTGTATTATTTTAATGTTATGTTTGAATGTGCTTCGTGATAATGTAATCCTAAAATTATAGGAATTATCATGAAACATGAATTGGTTGAATTGGTTATGCACTGACTTGGTAATTGAAGGGTTGTGGGTTTAAACCTTGCTAAGAACGAATTTAACTTTCTTTTTGCCAAATTTTCTTTTGGCATGAATATGAAAGGGCAGAGGATATCCTAGCTGCAAGAAGCACAACCTAGTGGGCTGGGAAGGCAGCCAATAATAGTCTTTCAATGATCATTAACACCTAATTGAAAGAATTTTCGTTTTCCCTAACATTAATAAGCATTAATGCTTAGTTAATGGTCTAATTAGTGTAGTTTTGGAGAAGAAAGAGAGGAAAACGTGAAAGGGTAGTGGACAAAGGAATTTGATAGTGGAAAAGAGATTCTGAATGAGAGTTTTCGTGTTAAATTGATAAGAGCATCAAGTGCATTGGGAGAAGGCTAAGGTGGGACTATTGGTGACACAAGAGAAGCCTTGATTCTTCAAATTGAGCAAGGATTAACATGTTAGGGGAGCTGGAACCATACCTTTAATTTTCTATTGTTTGATTGCATGAATTATATGATTATTGGGTGTTAATAATCTGTCCAAATTGTATGAAAATTCATGCTTCTGGGATTTTTCCAGAAACCGCCTAGCGGGTGAAGAAATGCCCCTAGGCAACTCATCTGCATTGTGTTATTTCTGGGTTCCTAGAGAGGAACCGCCTGGCGGTAAGCTCCCGACCGCCAGGCGACGCATGTCTTTGTACCCAATTTATGGGTTTTCTAGATGAAGGGCCTGGCAGTGTTGATTGACCCGCTAGGCGACGCGAGCCTTTTGGTTCGATTTTGATGTTCCTTGTGTTCGGGAGGATTCTGATTCAGGAGAAATGATGCTCTAATTGTTGAGAACGATTAGGCATCATATATCCTTGGAAGATTCATGGAATTAGAGGTTAATTGAAATAAAAAAAATCGTATGAAAATCATCTTAGGATTGGTGAATTGGGAATTTCCATAGTGACAACAATCTAAGGGAAAATGTGAATGAATTCGTGAATGGGAAGTGTTAGGGATGAACCGTAATCCCAATAACTGAGATTGTATGTTATGGAGTTAAAAATTATTGGAAATCAGAGTGGTTGTGAAAGGGTAAAGGTTCGCAGGTGTAGGAACCGCGTGGCGGCACCCATTTGGCCGTCAAGCGCCATACTAGAGGGGCATGGTGTTCTGATTCATGAAAAATGACGTTTTTTGTATTTTCGTAGAACAGGAACCGCCCGACACTGGGTTTGTACCGCCAGGCGCCTGGCTCCTGATTCTGGGCGCTAGGCGCCACCAATTTTTCTGGTTCGCGCAGTTTTCATAAAACTGCATTTCCCGATTCTGGGCGCTAGGTGAAATTTTGACAGGTAGTCCATAACATGTATTTCTTCATTGTGAACGGTGGAGATTTGATTTGGAGGACAGTAGCTAGAGATATACGTCACGCATGATTGGTTGTTTGAATTCCCTAATAGTATGATTACTAATGGATGATTAAGTGTGCTCAAGTGCTGGTATGACCTTGATTGGTGAATGTACATATATAAATATAAAGATGTGTGATTGATGAGTATGTTTTTGGAGGTGTTTGTTGATACATGTTGAATATATGAACCTATATATGTTAGTTCGAATGTATGATGTTATAAGTGTGTGAAAAAGGCTATTAAAGATATCACTATGACCGAGTGTTGCATGATCATGACGGGTTTTGGGAAAGTATGGGAACATAATAATCATACTTTAAATGTAATGGAATTGTGAGGGCATGTTGTAAGACCCGTAGAATTTAATTAATTAAATAAATAATTAATTAATAAATACGGGAGGGGTAATAATTATGACATTAAATTATGGTTGGTATGAAGTGGAAAAGTGCTAGCTCATATGGTTGAGAGCACTTTGATTGTGCGAGAGGACTTGGGTTCGAGTCCTATGTATGCTAACTTTTGATGTTATGGTTTTGTTATTTAAATTTATGAAAACATGTTCT
>Ga0209589_1001324_pt1 | contig 40458 bp, 29 predicted proteins | sample CowpeawhiteBW_FD_187525 | JGI IMG/M metagenome (GOLD analysis project Ga0209589, IMG submission 187525) | Root nodule microbial communities of legume samples collected from California USA - Cow pea white BW (SPAdes) (version 2) | ecosystem: Host-associated > Plants > Roots > Nodule | place: USA...
GACTTTACTTTGATTTTATTTAGAAACTTTCATGTGATTGAATGAGTTTTTACCAATAATTGAGACTTTACTTTGGTTAAAGGTATTTACTCTAACGAAAATTAATCGAGACTTTACTTTGATTAATTAAGCTTTTTTATTGGTGAGGAGATAAAAGAATAGACATGATTAGGCATAGTAAAATTTGATTGAGACTGTACTTTGGTTGAATTTACTGTGGATAATCTAAAAGTTATCACTTTTAATTGAGACTGTACTTTGGTTAAAAGTGAGAACGCCAACAAATTAATTGAGACTTTACATAGATTAATTTGCAAATCTACAACAATAATTAATTGAGCAATAATCTTTAGATAACCGATGATGAATCTATTTTGAAAAAGCAATGGAATCAATCTATTTTCTTTACTATTGTTTTTTTATCTCTTTTTATATTTCCTATTTCTTTCTTGTTTATCTTAATCCACCTATCTTTTTTGTTTTATTAGACTAACTCTTTTTTATAGATTTTATAAGAACTAATTCGTTACAAATCAATTTCGTATTCGTTGGGAGATGACTTTGGGTTACTTTACCCTTTCTATTTAGTTGACTACTATCTTAGCAATACTGACGTTGCTATAGTTTAGTAGTATTAATTTGATCGCGTCAACGACAGCGTTATCAGTAGGGGAAGCCAACCTTGCTTTCTTCTATTGTTTTCTTGTTGTTTTCTTGATTAATGAAACTTGAAAAGCATTGATGTCTAGTATAGGAGAAGCTGAGTTTGCTTTCTATGTTGTTTGAAGCTTTACCTTATTTCTTTTTCTTTATCTCGTTTTGAGGTGCTATCCATTTTTTTACACTGCACACTTTTCGTAAAATGAAGGTTGCCACTTTGTTAACCGTTGGATTGATCTAAAAATTTAACCGCTTATCCTTAACACATAGTTCTTGACTTTGACTGGTCGGATCTTGAATCGTAGCTCAGTTTTTATCGCAAGATCATTGTAGTTAGGTTGTTGACAACATTGACCTTCTTTCTTGTTTGGTGCATAACTTTCTCTATAGTTATTCAATTAAGTTGGTTATTGTTGCATTTGATTCTTGATTCAATCATCTATAATTTGAATATAAATACATAATTTTTTGAGTTTTACACAAGCTACAATTTTATTTCTAAAATTCCAAATCGTTTGCATAATGAGTTGTTAAGTTGGATTGGATAAAAATTAAAAGAATTAGTTATTTTCCAACAGAGAGAGATGTAAGTGAGGATGTTTGAGGCATGAAGGTGTGCAAGGATGTGATTCACGGTGGGAAAGTGACATGAATAAAGGGTTATGTGATTGGTGGTTTTTCTTGGTTTTCATGGGTTGCATGGTTATGTAGTTTAAGTGGTGGTTTGAGTGTAATTTTATATTATGTTTGAATGAATGTCACTCATTGGGTTTATTGTATGAATATATTATTTGATAAGTTGACGGGTTTATGTTATGGAACTTTATATTTTCAAGCATGATGTGGTGGTGTGTATTTGTTATGGAACTATTGCTATGCATGATGTGGTGGTGTGTTGTTGGCAATCGATAATTCTAATGTGTTGTACGTTGGAAGTGTTTGTCTTGCTTGAAGAGCTCTTGGCGGAATTAAATGTTGTGTGAGATTTTTCGTACCTAGGAACCTAGTGAAGACTCTTTCGCTTGTGTGAAGCAGTGGAAAGGGGTCCTCTTAACCTGTGTGAAGCAGTAATAGAGGATTGGTTCGACTATTATACACTCTCGCCTGTGTGAAGCAGTGGGGAAGGGAAAGATGTTTCACCTTATTTTGGCTCGTTGCGAGTATAGTGCTCGATGTGCGATGCATCAACGTTTTTACTCATAATTCCTTGAGGAATAAGGGAGACAATCTGGCTGTGTTAAGTGGGACACATCGAACCATCTGTTCTAGGAAACTAGATGTTGTTGTGGGGTGAGAGGCCGCGGAAAACCAAACTTGATTAAAATCACTATGTTTGAAGATTTTAAATGAATGTGATGCTATGTTTGGTTTAGTATGATTGTTTTATTTGGGGGTTTGGGTGTTCAAACCAAGGATGGATTGTGATCATAATGTTTCCGTGTTACTTGAATGCGATGTTGAGCATTATTGGACATGTTTTATTTTTGATTTTCTTTTATGAATATCATTGTTTATGGTTACCTTACCCCTATTTGTTTGTTTGTGTGTTTGTTGTATGTGCGATGATCGTATAACGTGTGTGTTATACGGGAGCAGATGATAATGTAGATGCTTTTGGCATGGAGTATATTGACGAGAGGTTGGGGTGAACTCGGGAGATTTTATAATTTATTTAGTTGTTTTAAATCAGATACTAAAAATTTCGTAATTTTCTTTTGGTCGCAAATATTATTGGAAGTTTTTGACAAAGTGACAGTTTGAACTATGTAATTTAAATTAAATTAAAAGTTTTTATTAGTACATTTTCAATGTTAATTCCTTTTTTGCTAAATGAAAATTTTTTCTAACGTTCTGTGACGTCCCAAAATTGTTGTGTTACATATAGCATGGACCAAGGTTCGTGGAATGCCAAACACCTCACAAAAGAGGGCTCACGTGACTCGTTATGTATTAGAATCTATTTTAAATTATGTTTTGTTTGTTTTAGATTCTGGTAGTCAGTTTTTCTATTTTTCCCACTGTTACTCTTTTCCTTTTGTGTATATAAGGAACTTTGTTCCTCTGGAACCTAGAGCTTTGTAATCTTTTTCCTCACACTAATAGTAGAAGTCTTCACATTTGTTTATACTTCCATTCTCTTTGATCATCATTCTGCTCTTACATTCTTTTGCAGCATCCTGTTGTTTTCTTCTTCTCACATTTTAGCAATGAAGGATAATGCCGCCTAATATAGTATCAGAGCTCTTCGATTGAAGAGCTCTGCTGCGCCTGGTTTGCCTACTTTGATTCTCTCACCTTGCTTGTTATTTTTTTCCTTGTTCTTTCACTGCTTTGTCTTCTTCTTTCTCCATCATGACTAAAGAAGAGAATTCTGAAAAGATATCCATCACCAATGAAAGTCACCTATACTTACATCCTGGAGAAAGTCTGGCAGTTGCTCTTGTGTCGCATGTGTTAGATCTAGGAAATTACCACTCATGGAGCAGGTCTATGTTGACAGCCTTGAGTGCCAAGAACAAACTACAGTTCGTGAATGGGGTCACTGTTGAACCTAAAAATGCTGTTACTTTATGTAATGCCTGGACAAGATGCAACAATATGGTTGTTTCTTGGCTTGTGCATTCTATTTCACCACAAATTAGGCAATATATTCTATGGTTGAGAACGCTGAAGAGATATGGAAAGACCTCAAGATTCGGTTCTTTTAAGGTGATCAAACTGTTAGCGATTATTTCACAAAATTAAGGGTCATTTGGGATGAACTTGAGAACTTTTGTCCAGATCCAATCTATAGCTACAAAGGTCTTTGCAAGGTTTCAGAATTAATCACCCAAAGGAAATCGGAAGATCGTGAGATGCAATTCGTAAGAGGCTTGAATGAGCAATATGGTAATATCAAAGCACTCGTTCTATTAATGGATCATTTACCCCCTATCTCATATGATTGGCAATCTAGAAAGTAAAATTGTGGCTGTGGCCAATGTCTCAGCAACAACGTGTTCATTTTGCAGGAAAAAGAGTCATGTTGAGTCTGTTTGCTACAAGAATAATGGTTTTCCTAATATTAGAGGTGGAAAGCATGTTTGCACTCATTGTGGCAGAAATGGCATGGATGTTTGTTATAAGAAGCATGGATTCCTACCTGTAGGTCATAAAACCTTTAGTGCTAAAGCCAAATCCAATGAACTCAAGAATGATGAGGATGACCAGGAGGTGAAATTTACTCAATAGCAGTATCAAGCTTTGATGGCTTTGATTAAACCTGGGGGTGAATCTGATACCACCACTCATAAACAAAGTCACATCAGTAGCATTTCTTCTAACGTTGTTGAGCCAGGTAATATCTTTAAATGTAGTAATTTCTTTCATAATAATGAGAAATGGATTCTAGATTTAGGGGCTATAGATAATGTTGCCATAAATATTGACACCTTTGCTTCGTATAAAATGAGTGAGTTCTTTAGCTCTAAAGGCATTATACATCAAACCAGCTGTTTAGAGACTCCCGAACAAAATGGGATTGCCGAGAGAAAGCACCGACACTTGCTAAATGTAACCAGGGCTTTAATTTTTCAATTTAAAATATCAACACATTTTTGTCTTATGCCCTTACACATGTTGCTTTCTTAATTAATATAACTCCTACTCCTTTTCTCCAAAATTCTACTCCCTATGAAAAGATATATGGTGATTTTTATAATTTAAAAAATCTTAGAGTTTTTAGATTTCTGTGCTATACGCAAACCATATCTGTTAAGCGTTCTAAGTTTGATCCTCGTGCAAAACTTGGCATTTTTCTTGGTTTCCCGTCTAAGACAACAGGGCACATAGTGTTTGATTTGAAACATCATGATATCAAAGTGTCTCGTAATGTCTTATTTTATGAAGATATTTTTCCTACCTGCATTAACATTGATGATTCTACTATTAAAAACACTGATATATGTTTGCTTGTTAATCAATCATACAACTCTACTTTTGATCAGCGTGATAATGCATATAGTGATATTGTTTCTGGAGTTGAACAATCTGATATAAGTGAACAAGCTAATAATTCTGCACATTCTGAAATCAGTAACCAAGTTAACAACTCTGAACAATCTAGTGCTATTGACATTGGTCAGAGAAGATCTCACAGAACTAAAAGTGTTCATGCATATTTGAAAGATTATCATACTGATTTAGCTTGTGTCAGGTCTTCGAAATACCCCATCCAATCATATGTTTCTCTATCTAGATTGTCTACTCATTTCCAATAGGTCACCCTCAGCATTGATAGTAATAATAAGCCAAAATCCTTCAACGAGACTGTTCAAGACTCCAATTGGAGAGCTGCCATGGATACATAGTTAAAAGCTCTTGAACAAAACAAGACATGGACATTAGTCAAACTTCATGCCACATGCTCTCCTATAGGCTGCAAAATGGGTCTACAAGTTAAAGCATAAAGCTGATGGTTCTATAGAGAGACATAAAGCCCGCTTAGTTGCAAAAGGATTCACTCAACTTGAAGGGATGGACTTCCATGACACCTTTGCACCTGTGGCCAAAATCACAATAGTACGAATGATTCTTGTTGTGGTTGCCATTAAAAATTGGCAATTAATTCAGCTTGATGTCAACAATGCGTTCCTGCATGATGAGTTAGATGAAACTATATATATGGATGTGCCTCCTGGAATAACGAAAACAGATCCTCAACAGGTATGTCTTCTACACAAGTCTCTATATGGCTTACGGCAAGCCAACCGTTAGTGGTATGACAAACTATCCTATTTTCTTCTTAGTCACAACTTTAAACAATCTTCTGTTGACCAATCCTTGTTCACTCATAAAGATCACGGTAAAATCACTCTTCTCTTAGTTTATGTTAATGACATAATTGTCACAGGAAATAATGTGGAAAATATACATCATCTAACTGCTTTGCTTGATCAACGGTTTACACTAAACAATATGGGAAATCTAAATTACTTTCTTGGCTTTGCAATTGCCCGAGGCAGTAAAGGCATAATTCTCTCTCAAAGAAAATACATTATTGACTTGTTGTCTGAAAATGCCATGTTAAATTGCTCTCTTGTTAGCACCCCTATGAATTTTTTTGTCAAGTATCATGCAGATGGTGAAGTCTTTCCTGATCCCATAGCCTATCCTAGACTGATTGGGAAACTCATCTACTTGACCAACACAAGGCCCAACATCATTGATGTTTTCAATCATCTTAGTCAATATGTCTCTGCACCCACTAAGGACCATCATCAAGCTGTGTTCAGAATCCTTCGTTATCAAAAAGGGTCAATCGGACAAGGAATTTTTCTTAACGCAAAGAGTGATATTCATCTCAAATCATATAGTGATTTAGACTAGGCTGAATGTACTAACACACGACAATTTGTAATAGGATTTTTGGTCTATCTCGACAACACCCTCATAGCATGGAAATCAAAGAAATAAACCACTATATCTAGGATCTCCTCTGAAGCTGAGTATCAAGCTTTAGCACAAACTGTGTGTGAAGTTCACTGGCTTACTTATATGTTGCACGATCTGAATATCACAATCGCACAACCTGCAACTATTCACTGTGACAACACTTCTGCCATCAAAATTGCTAATAACCCCGTTTTCCATGAGCATAATAAGCACATAGAAATAGATTGCCACACTATAAGAGAAAATATTCAACAAGGCTTGGTCAAACTCCTCCCTATTAGGACCAATCATCAGCTTGCCGACATTATGACAAAGGTTCTTCCTCCTATAATCTTCACACAACTCAATTCCAAGCTTGGCAATCTTAATTTAAATTTCTAGCTTGTGGGGGTAGGGAGTTAGAATCTATTTTAAATTCCGTTTTGTTTGTTTTAGATTCTGGTAGTCAGTTTTTCTATTTTTTCCCGCTGTTACTCTTTTCCTTTTCTGTATGTAAGGAACTTCATTCGTTTGGAACCTAGAGCTTTGTAATATTTTTCCTCACACTAATAACAGAAGTCTTCACATTCGTTTATACTCCCATTCTCTCTGATCACCATTCTGCTCTTGCATTCTTTTGCCAGCATCCTGCTATTTTCTTCTTCACACGTTTCAGCAATGAAGGATCATGCTGCCTAATATTAGATGGTAAGGTGAAAGTAGATTTTCCCGAATAAATCTTCAACGTACAGGGCACTTGAGAGTACACGCAAGGTAGGGAATTCATGGAATCCAAACATGAATAAATGGTGCATAAAACAAAAACCACAAGAGTAAAAAAAACACTCCACCACAAAGGTATGCTTTTTTAAAGTCTCAATCATCAATCAGAAAGTATAAAAAAAGAGAAAAGGTCAAAGCTTCCCCTAGCATGTTAGTAGCTTTCAATCTACATTTTTCTAAGTTTCAAATAGTTACGTTAAGATTCTAAGTGAAAAATAACAACAATATCTTAGTCGTTTTAAATTATCTATAACGTGGTAGCAACCCATAATCAACTAACAAGAGAATCCCAAAACACCAATGAGGCACGTGAAAAAATGGAAGAAAGAGAAAAAAAAGAAAGGAAAAATACAACATAAATGAACTCTATTATGTGGCTAGCTAGGGTCAAACCCTTACCCTTGCACATATCAACGCATACACAACCATTAAGTCATATGTTTTCTCATTATAATATATGCACTACAATTTAAAAAACATATATTCCATATTTCATAATTAAATTAAATAAAATAACAACTTAAATTACTCGATTAGTTATTCCATGTGTCTCGCAATATTAGACCACGTGACCACTACCCAATAAAAAAATTCTTACTAAAACATATCACTTCACCTGAATACTCTAAGTTTTTCCTAGGTCTTACATTAGATGAGTCAATGCTAGCATACAAAGGCATTAGACAAGTATCTATGCCAAACAAGACAAAGTCATCAAACAAGTGAAAGTCAACTCTTGAAGCTTAACACTGAAATGAATACTTTCATTCAGTACAAAAACTTGTGTAAACTGTAGATTTTATTTTTGTATATTGTGGCGGTTTTAACTTTCACTATTTACATGTGTGCAATTTTGAAAACCGTCATCACTCGTGACGCCACAAAGTATAATATGGCAGTTTCAAGTGAACCACTGCAATAACAACCTTTTTCTTGCTCTATATAAAGTGACGCTTTCTAGATGTAAATAATGACAATTTCTACCACATGCTTTCTCTTATTGCTTTTACATGCATTTATATTCTTAATATTTGACGTGAACCTATTGGAAAGGTGAAGGAGACCCACCTGGTGACCGACGATGACAATGTTGAACGAGATTCCTTCCTATACTATAAATCTGCAGACGTTGCTTGATTTATTCAATTATAATATTGTTGTAATTGACTAAATTGAGGATGTCACACTTAAAATGGCCATCATACAAGACCTAAAGGAAATATAAGTTTGGCCAAAATACAAAGACTAAACGAAAGAGTTATTTCATTTTCACAAAGCTAAGAGAAGGAAAAGACAAGCTACTCTACAACAGTAGTTCTTTGAACTCCTTCTTCCTCTTTCATTCTCCTATCCATGGGTCATGTTATAGCTCCCTGCATGGGTTTTCGTCATACCCTCCTTATTGAAGATGATTTTTCCTCAGATCAGAAAGATATATAAGGAACCACAACTTTGGTTATTTACTTCCTCCTAAATCAGAGATGTACCTACAACAAACAATAAAGAGAAGTTAAATGAATTGTTGTATTAATGATGAGTCATTATTTTCCCTTATTCCATTGCCTTTTTGTGCTCATCTTTATTGATGTTTAGTGCTTAATTGTTTATCTTTAGTGCATTTTCATCAATTTGGTTTCATTAGACCATTATTCTGAATTTTGATTAATTTGATATTAATTTGTATAGTTTCATTTCTAATTATTTTATAGGTATTTTTGTGAAGCAAGTTTTGGGGCCTTGACATTAATCTTAAGATGAAGATCTTCCACATCATTTTCACCTCATTTCCATGTCACTCAAGTGATTGGGCTAGATTTTGTGCGCAGATTGGCATTTTTGTAATTCTACAGCCTTAAGTGGCACTTTTGTAAATACTAAGTGCCATAATGAGGTGACCATTAAATTTAGGTCACATTTTCATTGATGTTTTAGCACTATTTTCTCGCGTTTATATGCATTAATGACATCACCTATTGTGGGCTTTACGTTTTATGCACATTTAGTAGCTTTGGCATTTCATTTTCTGATTTTCTGATTTTGCAGAAGAAAATTCTTCTGAGGTCTTTAGAGATTTCAAAGCCTTTAAGATTTGACCCACTTGGTCCTTTAGTTGGCTAACATATTCTTTAATTGTCTCTTGTGCGGTTTCCCAGTCCTCCATACTCTTACTATTTGCTCGCGTCCTATAGGGGTGCCTTGGCCTTACCGTATTTTTTTTTTATTTTTGCTCTATTATTTTTATTAAATAAAATAAGAAAAAGAAAAGGAAGGAAAAAACATAATGCAAATCATTTATTTTATTAAGAAATTATAAAGTTGTGAGTAAATAAAAATTAACATGGAAAAGAGTCCACCCAAACCCAACCCTCTAGAAAGCTTATAAATCAATGCGTTAGAAAGAAAACCTAATCTCTAGCCCTAGTTATCACACTCTCAAATTAATTTTTACAACCCTAAAAGACAATTTCTTCTTCAAAGTATCAGATCCTAATTGACCCTGATTCTAGATTCCATGTTAACTTGCATTTTTTTTCCAAATTTAATCATAGCTTTATAATTTCGAGCCTAAAAACAAATAAACATGATGAGAAGACATGACGAAACATAAATACATGGATGCAATAATATGTCATGCATGATTTTATTACTAATGTAAAATCAAAAGGAAAGAAACCCGAGGAATTAAAAGACGTGTATATCTCCCTTTCTGCCTTAATAAAGGTTTGACGCCTAATGGATCTAAGGTAAAACACATGCGCTCACCAGGATGGATGGTTTCCTAATACCTAAATATCAAGGTCACTAGAGCTATGGCCCACTTCATGGCATTTACCACAACAGTTGGTAAACAATAAGAGGTGGGAGTACCAAAGAAGCAAACAAACTCTAGTTGGGGTTCTCACAATGACCACTTGGGAAGTACATCCACCATGGCACAACTACACAATCCACTTTTGAAGTCACCACCATAGTTATTATAGGAAACTATAGAAAACCATAAAAAAGGAGCAAGGTCTACACAGGAGTAGGTTACACGTAGGGAAGGTGTTAGCACCCTACAACGCCCATCCTAAGACGGTATCTCTAATTAAAATACAAATGGATGTGGTCTCCTTTAAATATTTCTTTTCCAAACTAATAAAACGAGAAAATTCAAAAGAAACAAAAAAAATATTTTTGTTTTTTGGGCCCGACAAGGATTACTCCTTGCCCCTACGTATCTCCATTCATAATGGAGAATCAAGGTCACATAGTTCTTATGAAAAAAAAAATTTATAAAAAAAATTTGAAAACATTTTGGTTGTTTTTTTTTAATGAAAATGTTGATATTTAAATTTTCGGAAATATGTTGAATAAAACAAAAACATTAAATACGAGACCGATGCAGATGATCATCTTAAAAACATATTTTATTATTATTATTATTATTTTTTATTTAAAAAAACAAAAAAAAGGAAAATAAAATACTAAGTTGATGCGGACAATCATTATAGTATTTCTTTTTAAAAGCGAATTTTAATTATTTACTTACAAACGAAAGTCATTATAGAAATTGATTATAATATGGACCATTTTAAAAGCTATTAATATGATACGAAAAAACATGTAAAAGCTAACGTTTAACACCAAAACCCACATCAATGTATGATTCTTTTTCAAATATATGAACGATATACAAATATATACTTAAAAAACGGGACCCACCTATTTATCATCATTTTGACTGAATTAGAAAGTACAACTAAACCTGCGCCACTTTTTCAAAAATGCCTTTACACTTTGAATTCAAGCAAGCTTTTAGATTTAAAGGGTTTTAAATAATAAAACAAATGATTAATGGTTATAGGCTTGGAAAAACTATGTATGCACTAACAGTTGTTGTAAAAACATCGAAGACCAAAATCAAATCATTCTTAACGTAGATAAAGATTAATACAATCTTACCAATACTCTTCTCCGGAAGAATCGCACCAAACAAAATTTGCCACAAAAACAAACGTCTCGATGAAGCTGGTAGCAAGGTGGGGTGGTTGAATGACTAATATCGGAAGTGAGGGAGTGGGTTTTTGGTGCTTAAGATTACGGAAAAGAACTCAAGAGCAAGATGAACCGTGGGTTTTGGGTTTTTTAAGAGAGGTCTCTCAAGGTAAGAAAAAATCTGTTATTCTTTTTTCTTGATGGGTTTATATACATAAAAATTTAAATCTAAAGAAATCTCATAAAAAGGTTTGTCTTAATTACAACGAAATTTAAAAGGCAAAAATTGGTCTTAATATTATCACATTATGGGAATCAATTCACAGGAAAAAAAAACATAGCACAAAATCAAATGTGATAAGGACAAATTAATTATAATTAGAAAAAATATATTTTTGAGAAACATATTACTATTTTCCACATCTGGAAAAGGAGGTGTCATAAAATCAGAGCACAAAATCAGAGTAAATGATTCTAAATATTAGAACAGATTATGTTTCTAAATATTAGACTAACTTCTTGATCTGGAGCAGAAACGACAAAGCATAGTGTGGGGGTTTGAAAAATTAAATTTTGGGTTGCTATTAATGGCAAGAAAAAATGGTTTGGGTGTATAGAGTATTTTGGGCTAAATTAGAAACAACCCCTCAAAAGAAAATACATAAAAGATTAAAAAAGTCTATTTGTTTCTTTTTATTTATTTATTTATTACTATTATCCTATTATTATTATTATTTAGACAAAGAAAAACCAAAGAAAAAACTTATTTACTTTATTTTTTTATTTTTTTATTGAAAAAAAAATATTATTATTTATTCTATTATTTATTTAGCCGGATGAAATTGGGTGTTGACAATATTGACTTGAAATAGCACCCATCTATCGGGTTTTCGTTTTCTATGTTACAATAGCCTTTTCATTCCATTGAAGCTTTATAATTCTTGTTTTGCTCTTGAATTGATGTTTCCATATGATCCAACTTAGGGTTTGAAGTTCTGTTTTCATTATTTATGTTTTTGAATCTTCTCCCATGGGGTATTTTCGTTTTGAAGTGTTTTATTGCTCCATTTCCATGGCTTGCTAATTTCTAATTATTGACTTCTTGAAGATAATGCAATGAAGCTTTGAGGTTTTTGTTTTGTAATGTCTTATTTTTTTCTGTATTCACCATTTAATCTGTGTGTTGTTGGTATTCTTGTGTTGTTTATGTTTAATAATCAGATTGGGTCTATAGGTTTTGGTTGTGTTTATGTTTAATGAATGTAGTTGGGCTGTCATAGATTAATTTGTGTATACATTGCTTAATTGCATATTGAAGCTGGTTTGTAATCTTCGCTTAGTGGATTATGTTCGAGTGGATTGTATTTGATTCAAGAAGTCGATGCGTTTTTGATATATTGAGTTTCTAAAATTCGAAGTTGTCACTAGTGCAGAAATAGTATATCACAACAATATATTATAGCAGTTACACAAAAATCAATATAGCATAGTACGCGGTGGCATTTTTGAAATTTTTGCGAACTCTATTACATCTGTTGCCCCATATAACATAGGTTTTCTGCACATAACACAAATACTACATTGGTTCCCCATATAACCGATGTCGTACATTCTTTTTTTCCCAACAGGGGTTTCCTCTTTGTTTCTCCTTTTTGTCTTCACGTTTCTTCTCTTCTCGTTGCGTTCTCATTCCCGTTACAGCAGCTCCACTCCACACCACCACCGTTGTCCACTGCACACCACCACCGTTGTCCACTGCACACCACCACTGCACGACTACCGCACAGTCATCACAGGCGCTCCTCCGTGCAGCCCCTCTCCGCGTAGTTACTCTTTGTTCAACGCAGCTGCTCTCTGTTCAACGCAGCCACTCCTCCACCTTTGCGAACCTCGCCACCATTAACGAAGCCACTCTCCGCTCCATTCGAATAGCCACGTCGTTGCTTCGGAGCTTCGTCCGTCGTTAGTCGCCTCCCAAAGCCAAAGAGCGTCGCACCCCTTCCCTTCGTCGCTTGCCCTCGTGCTGCCGTCCTTCCATCACACCACCGCGTCGGTGAGGGTTCTTCGACGTTGGTGGTCTAAAGTTTTTCGCTTATTGCTGCTGCCATTGCTTTCCCGCTGCTGCCACCGCTTCCTGCTGTTGCCGCTTCCCACCGTTGTCGCCACTTCTCGTTGTTGCCGCCGTTTGTCCCCCCATCCCATCTGTTGTCGCTGCCCTCTATTGGATTGTTTAGGGCTCCTCTAAGTGTTGCATTGGTGGTCTGAAGGTTCAAACACAGTAGGCAACAATTTTCACCTCCTAATGGTTAGTTTTTTCAAATTTTATATAATTTTAATTTCTTATATTTATTAGAATTAGAATTAAATTTAAATTTGAATTGAATACCTAATTAAGATTGTATTTGTTGTTGTATGTTTATGGTTATTATTGAACGTGTTGGTTGAGTCCGAAGGTGTCTGATCCTCGACAATGTTTTTATAAATGAGTTTAGTGGTTTCAATCAATGATTTAAAGAATCAATGATTTAAAGAAGTTATTCAGTCATCAAGAAAATCATTCTTATAAACTTCAACTATTCATTTGGACAGTTGGAGAATATTGAATGTAAGTATAAACGAGCTTTTTATGTTGTGTAGTAATGGATCGGAGTTGGGTGAATGCTAGTCGAATCACTGATGTGTATGAGAATGACGTTGAAGAGTTTCTTCAATTTGCTCAGCGAAATGCAACACTCGTGAATGGAAAATATTATTGCCCTTGTGTTAATTGTTTGAACGAGAGACGACAATCAATTGAGTTTATACGAGAACATCTCCTTTGTGACGATTTCTTAAAGAGTTATAGAACATGGACCTAGCATGGTGAAGTTGTAAAGCTCTCAAGCATACCTCAATCTCAAGAGTCGAATGTATATCATGAAGATCGCATGGAGGATATGATTGATGATATTGGAGAAGACAATTTTAAAAGCGCACAAGTGTATGATTCATTGAAAGATGATTCAGAAAAATCTTTATATCCTGGTTGTACAAGATGCACGCGTTCGTCAGCAATATTAAAATTATTTAACATCAAGGCAAGAAATGGGTGGACTGATAGAAGTTTCAGTGAATTGCTTGAATTATTGCATGAAATGCTCCCAGAGGGGAATATGTTATCGACTCGGCACTATGAGGCAAAGAAGATACTATATCCAATGGGTATGGAGTACCAGAAAATACATGTTTGTCCAAATGATTGTATATTATATAGAAAAGAGTTTGAAACATTGACTAAGTGTTCAAGATGTGGGGTATCATGATTCAAAGTGAAGGATGATGATGTAGATGAAGATAACATGAAGAAGGGTCCTCCTGCAAAAGTGTTATGGTATCTTCCAATCATACCACGATTTAAACGTTTATTTGCCAATGTTAATGATACAAAAAACCTTGTTTGGCATGCAATTGGAAGAAAGAGTGAAGGATTGTTACGACACGCAGCTAACTCACCTCAATGGAAGAAAATTGATACTCACTATCCACAGTTTGGGAGTGATCCAAGAAATTTGAGGCTTGGTCTTGCAACAGATGGGATGAATCCTTACGGTAATTTAAGTAGCAAGCATAGTTTGTGGCCTGTTTTGTTGATCATTTACAACTTGCCTTAATGTTATCAATGATGATATCAGGTCCAAATCAACCAGGAAATGATATTGGTGTTTACCTAACTCCATTGATAGAAGATTTGGGATTGTTGTGGGATGAAGGAGTGAAGGTGTTTGATGCATATGGAAATGACAATTTCAATCTGCGAGCTTTGTTATTTTGCAGAATTAATGACTTTCCGGCATATGGAAACTTCAGCGGTTATAGTGTGAAGGGACATTATGCTTGTCCGATATGTGAAGAAAACATAAGTTATCATCAACTAAAACATGGCAGGAAGACATGTTACATTGGTCATCGAAAATTCCTAAGACGTAATCACCCATATCGTAGGTTGAAAAAGGCTTTCCATGGATGCCAAGAGGATAAAATTTCACCTCCACCCTTAAGTGGAGAAGAAGTTTATGAGCGAGTGTGTCAAGTCAATGTCACATTTGGAAAAATACTAAAGAAACCTATCATGAAAGTCATATGGAAGAAAAACTCAATATTCTTTCAACTTCCATATTGGGCCAAATTAGATGTCAGGCATTGTATTGATGTAATGCATGTGGAAAAGAATGTTTGTGATAGTATAATTGGGACATTGCTTAACATTAAAGGGAAAACAAAGGATGATGTAAATTCTCGTAAAGATTTAGTTGAGATGGGTCTTCGCTTGGAGTTACAACCACAAGCTTATGGTAAAAGAACTTATTTGCCTCCAGCATGTCATACTTTATCAAAAGTCGAGAAGAAAAGCTTTTGTGCATGCCTCTATGAAATGAAAGTACCATAAGGATACTCTTCAAATATTAAGAGTCTTGTTTCAATGGAAGATTTGAAACTTGTTGGCTTCAAATCACATGACTGCCATGTTCTCATGCAATGACTTCTCCCAATGGCTATATGTGGCACTGTGTTTATAAGATGGATGTACCTAGTTGAGCGATATATGAAGATATTAAAGGGGTGTGTGAAGAATCCTTATCGACCAGAAGAATCTATTATTGAGAGATATATTGTTGAGGAAGCAATTGAGTTTTGTACAGAATATTTGTCAGATGTCGAATTCATTGGCATTCCAAAGTCAAGACATGAAGGAAGAAATGAAGGTAAAGGCACACAGGGTGTAAAGGTTGTTCGAAAAGATTAACATGAAGTCCTCCAGGCACATTTCTATATATTGAATAATACTGATGATGTTATCCCTTACATTGACTCACATAAAAGCTTGTTGAAGTCAATGAATCCTCGGGTAAATGAAAAGTGGTTGTTGATTGAACATAACAAGACTTTGAAGAAATGGTTTAAAGAAACAATTAGTCAAGCAGATTGTGATTTTGAGCATTTAAAATGGTTAGCTAGAGGAACGAACTTTGATGTTATAACATGGACCGGATATGACATTAATATGTTGTCTTTTTATACAAAGGCGGAAGAGGACAAAAGTACTATGCAAAATAGTGGTGTGACCCTTGAAGCAGAATCAATGCAATTTTCTAATTCAAAAGACAATAATCCTGTTATGGCTTCTATAAGTTACTATGGTGTCATTGAAGAAATTTGGGAGGTGGATTATATCAAATTTAGAGTACCTGTATTTAAGTGCATATGGGTTGATATCAATACATGAGTACATGTTGATGAGTTGGGATTTACTCTAATTGATCTTAAGAAATTTTCTTATAAGGAAGATCTTTTTATCATGGCATACCAAGCAAAACAAGTTTTTTACGTCAATGATCCTTCAAATGAGAGATGGTCAATTGTTCTTCAAGGAATAGTTAAGCATGATGGTAATGATCATGATGAGTCTACACTGAATCTTATAGATACTCCTTCATTGTTAAGGCGAATACCTCAAATGAATGATGAAGTTGATAATGATGAAGTTCATGCTACACGTAATGATCATAATGAAGGAATATGGGAGAACATTTTAAGTCTTCCACAATAGAAATAGGTTAGGTTTTGATGTTATGTATTAAAGTTTGTTGTATTTGTTATAGTTAACAATTTCTTTTTTAATACAATGTTTAAAATTAATAGTTCCATTTTGTAGTTGACATGGTTGAGTCATCCCAGAAGACTCGAGAAGCTACACGTATGAAACATCTAGCTCGTAAACAATTGATTAAGGGTAAAGTTCAAGTTGAAATAGACCCTCACACAAGAAGAGCTAAAGGACCCAATCAAAATGATTTTGTTAGTTATTTGGGTGTCTTAGCTCGATCAAAGGTGTCCATTTTAGAACGTAACTGGGATCATGTGACAGAAGCAGATAAAAGCATGATTTGGCAGGATATTTGTGTAAGTTATTTGCTTCACTTATGTATATTAACTCATTAACTATGATTTTGAATATTAATTAATTATGATCAATCTCTTATTTTGTAGTCAAACTTTGAGTTTTAAACTTTCAATTCCATAAGGAGTAAGATAATGTCATCAGTAGCCTCAAAAATGAGACAATTCAAGACTAATTTGACTAGCTTTTACGTCTTTGGAAAATGTAAAGACAAAAGACCTTATGAAATGTATGGCATAGATGAGGAGACATGGCAATTGTTTGTTCAGACTCGATTTGGTCCTTCTTGGTAGGTATATTTTTTGTTGACGTTACACTTTGATAAAGTCATAGGTCATTCACCATTTATGAATATTGTTTCTTTAACGGGAAAAGAGAAAGAAAACTTAAGCTATCCAACAAAATAATGCTACTCCTCACAAACTTTCTAGAGGAGGATATGACTTATTGGAAAAGAGAATGATGAAAGAGAAGTTAAAGAAACAAATGGACATAGCTGCTGCTGAAGAAGTTCCTTCTCCTCCATCTCCTTCTAGCCGACATGAGATATGGAAGATGGCTCGTACAAAAGCATGAGGACAAATGACATCTAAGAAATCAATGATGATTGTTAAAAGAATTATAAGTTACAATGGAGATGATGTAGCAATTATTTATTGTAATTTGTATGATAAGTGACAATGTATTCTTTTTTACAGGATGAACTTATAGAACAAAGTTCACAAGGTAATTTTGTCTCTCAAGGTCGTCGTGACATATTGACCACTGCTATTGGTACAGAAGAACACCCTGGTCGTGTGCGTACTGCTGGTTTAGGTGTGGGTGTGAGACAATATTTTGGATCATGTCCTCTACCCAACACTTCTGCGGCACCTATGACTCAACCTTAGCCTTCTGAATTTGTATGAATGTAGGTATCTAAATGAATTAATTGTCAATGCGGGGCATAATGATATTTATGGTTTCCTTGATCCTCAAATTATACAAAAGTCTGGGAATAGATCAATGAACACTCAAAGATATATTCAACGATGGATTCACGAATCCAAGAAAAGAACTTACATCGCCCCTTATATTGAAGGGTAAGTTGGACTCTTACTTTAGTTATTATCTAACTAATTTCATATCACTAACTAAAATTCTTATTTACCAGGTGTCATTGGCAATTGATTATTATTTGCCCCATAAACTGTATTGTCGTATGGTTTTGTTCATTGCACAGGAAACCAAGCAAAGAAATGAAAACTTTAATACAAAGGTATGTGTTCATTACAAATGTAATGTGTTTTATCATGATTATATTGTAAATTACTAATGACTTTTATTTTAATGCTATTAATGTAAGTGGTGTCTAAGATGGTAAATCCACTACATTTTCATCTCATATTGATTGGATTTATCCTAACGCATGTACTGTGCATTGAATCTAAATATTATTAACTAAAATGTCTTAGTTCTTCATATATTAATTACATAAATTTAGGCAATGTGGAAGCTTTGAGTGTGGATACTACGTTATTCATTGGATGTGGACTATAGCTCGTGCTACCATTGTTGATTCATGGGCCGATGTAAGAGTTAATTCAATTATTGATGTTTAAATTTGCTTCCTATGATACACCATAATTAATATATTCCATATTTCAGGTTTTAGATGGAGTCGAGCCATTGGGTAAAGATAAAGTTGAAGAAATTTGCAAGGAATAGGCAAGATATTTTTTTAGGCTAAAACATTAGTTTTGATAGCCATTAGAAATGTTTTATTTTGGATATTTAAGGTATTTTGTAGCCTTAACATTTAGCCTAATAGTTTTGATAGGCTTTAGTAAATGATTGTATCTTAGGAAATGAAAATTTGAATTGTTTGGAATCTAGATTGTTATGACTTTTACAGGTTATTGGATAGTTCCCAAAACAAATTAGCTTGTGATAATAACTGATGTAATAGTACCTATGTATTACAGCGGTTCATACATTAACTGATATAATATGTTAAGGCTCTGTTTTCTTATTTTTAAAGCGCTTACAGTGGTTATAGTTCCACTGAGTTAATATGTTAGATATATTACAGCGGTTTCAGGGACTGATGTAATATATCAAACACTTACTACATCAGGGGATACCACATCGGTGATAAGACCGATGTAATAAGCCCAAAATAACCGATGTAATAGGCATTTTCTGCACTAGTGTGTTTTTCAAATTTACCACTCCCCCCCCCCCCTTTTCTTGAATTTGGAACCTTTGAATGAAAGGATTGGTCACTTGGAGATGACCTTGGGTTAACTCCTAAGTACTGCATTTTAATTTGTTTAATTTGGTTGGGTACGACCTCGATCGATTAATAGGAAAATATATTTGAAGAAAATAACAAAGAAATAAGGCCTCTTATTTTTAAAAAGGGTTTCATGAGAAAAATTGTTGGCTTTTATTCCAAAATCACATTTTCCTTACCATTATTTTGGCCATTGCTCTATGTTGTGCAACAAAAAAATAGAGTGATGTCTTTTTTGTGATGAAAAATGAAAATGATTACCTTTTGGTGATGAAAATGATTGCATTCTGACACTCTAAAGAGTTAGTTAGTCTCACATAGAGCGTACTGACTCAAGTGGTGAAAGTAGTAGGAGGCCAGGAACGCTTTAAGGGCTAACCTTGTGTGTGGGGGATGAAACACTGGAATAATTAGCTCGGTAGAGCAGTAAAGGCCACCACAAGTGCAAGACTCCGCTGAATCCGACTAATTATATGTATCCAGATAAGTCGTGTCTTGAGTCTTAGTGTATTGTTTGGAAGTCATAACATGATTGGTTGATATATGTATTTTGGACTATGAAAGTGTATGTAACTGCATGATAAATCATTTCCTACTCTAGCTTACCCTTTCTACTTGTTGTATGTCCTGTGTGTGTGGTTTTCTCTTTTTGCGATCATCATCAATTTATTGATGTGAGTAGATGCGAGAACTCCGCGTGGTTAACATGGAAATGGTGATTCTACTGCATAGTCCTCTAGATTGGTTTCCGCTCATTTATGTCTTCTTTTAGGGTTGTGGCTCATGTATTGTCTTGCCTCTAGGCTTTGTTTTGAATTACTGTTGATCCTTTACTATACTTTGTTACTGGCATCATGGTGTGCCCTAGTTCATTCCTGGTTCCTTTTGGGATAACTGTAAGGAGTAACGCTTATACTCTAGAACCTTGCTTATTATACTTTCATGGGTGACATTTCTTTTAATTAGAGTTATTAATTAAATTGGGTGTTACACTAAATATGTATAATTAATTTTATTTATTATTTTTGAGCGTAATTGCTTATATTTTTATTAAATTAATTGCACTTTTAAATTCAAAAGTAATTTAATTTATATTAATTTTTAATTAATTTTTATAATTATGGACAATTAATATTTATATTACATTAATTGCATCTCATCAGAGTGTAGAGGGTAATAGTAACAAAGTAATAAATACATATAATTAATATTATTTATTATTTTAATTTTAATTGCACTTACTTCTTTTTCATTAATTGTATTTATAATTATGGACAATTAATATTTATATTTTCATGTCAATCCGAACATCTTTAAATATGAACAACATAAAACACATGAAACTATCTTCTTTGAAAGATTTGTTTTGGTTTCATTAGAGAAAAAGTCCTACAAATCACTCACCAAGAATGATGAAAACATTCAAATACCTCATTTCCATTCTCTTTCTTAGTTTTGTTACCAAAGGTATATTTTATTTCATTTATTATAAATTTTTTGTCATTACAACTAGGGTGATTGGACCTGTTACTGTCACCATAAAACTTCAACTTTCTTTGAAATTCATACATAATGACACGTTAAATAAAAGACAAAATCAAGAGAGATAATTTTATCTATCATGAACTTCTACGTTTTTATATCACCAATATTATCTCATTATGCATGTGTCTGTTGCATTAATTTTGTAGGAACCAGTTATTGTAACTTGAACAATATCAACATTGCAACAACAAAAGGTGGGAGAACAATACTTGGAAAGCCTGAGTGGAATGTAGTTGTGACAAACAACTGTAATTGCGCACAAAGCCAAATAAAGTTGTTATGTCAAGGGTTTCAGACTACATAAACTGTTAGTCCATCAATTCTTATCCTTCAAGGCAACTCTTGCCTCCTAATCAATGGCAATTCTTTGAAAGGTTTTGGTAATGTTAGCTTCTCCTATACTTAGGATGTTCCTTATTTTCTCAAGCCTCTGACATCTCATACTACTTGCTGATTTTCTCAAGAGAGTTAAAGGATTACAAATAATAATAGTTCTAGGGTATTTTTCTTTTCATCCCTTCAACTAGTTTTTTTGAAAATATGATGCTTGAATTTTTTTTCTTTTTAAATTCAAGTCTACATAATTTTAAAATTATTCTTCACTTCTTTATATTATGAATAATGCTTATAGTTTTATAAATTCAGGAAATTATTTATATTGTTAAAGAAATATTTTCAATATTAAATAATAACTATTTTTTCTGATTTTTTTAAGGAATTAATCATATGACAAAAAACCATAATACACTGATAGACCACCGTCAAATATAACATTGAATTCATAAAACGTTTATAAAATTTATCTAAATAGCCTTTTTAATATTTAATGACATGATTAAATTGGATTGTTTTAACCTTTTTTTTCTCAACCTTTCACGATTGATTCTATTTGCTTTATCATTATAGTTATGTAAAACAATGAAATACTAAATCAAAATAATTATATATATATATATATATATATATATATATATATAAAATAAAGAGGACACATGTTAGCATTTTCTTCATAAATATTTTTATATAAGTAAAAATAAAAATGTTTTCTAAATTAAAGTTAGTTTATACATTAATTACTTATAAAGAGTACTCTTGTATAACTTTTATATGCTTTTATTTTTAATTTATACCTACTTTATTTTTAACTTACAAAAGAGTAATTAATTATATTTAGTTTCGATATTTATAATTATGATTCAATTTATTTTCCATCATATTTATAATTTTGATTCAATTTAGGTCTTTTATATTTAAATTGTTGCAATTTGGTTCTTTTTAATTTTAGACTAAATTAATAATTAAACTTAACTATAATTTATATAAAATATATATAAATTAACTTTTTTTTAAAGTTAAAAGTAAAGTATATATAAATTAAAAATAAAAGCATAAAAAATTTATGCGAAAGTACTGTTTATAATTAATTAATGTGTATACTAATTTCAATTTATAGAAAACCTTTTCAATATTTATGAAAAAAATGTTCAAACATGTTCCTTGTGTTATTATTATTTATCAAATAAAGTTATGATATTTATATTTAAAATCTGGCCTCTTTATTTTTTACAGATATTTACACATATATAATTATTTTTATTTAGTATTTAATTGTTTCTAATAACCATAATGATAAAGCAAATAGAATCAATCGTGAAAGTTTGAGAAAAAGAAGTTCAAAAAATCTAATTTAATCATATGTCGTTAAAAGTATTAAAAAGACTATTTAGATAAATTTTATAAACGTTTTATGAATTCAACATCTATATTTTACGGCCTATCGGTGTATTATGGTTTTTTGTCATATGATTAATTTTTTTAAAAAGTCAGAAAAAAATAGTTATTATTTAATTTTAAAAACATTTCATTAACGATATAAATAACTTTTGAATTTATAAAATTATTAGAATTATTCATATTATTAAGAAGTGAAGAATCATTTGAAAATTAAGTAGACTTGAATTTAGAAAGAAACAACACCAACATCATTTTTAAAAGAACCTGGTTGAAGGGATGAAAAACAAAATACCCTACTACTATTATCTACTACTATTATTATTATTATTTGTATTCTGTAGAATATCTTGAGAAACCTTTATCAGCAAGTAGTATGAGAGGTCAGAGGCATGAGTAAAAAAGGAGGATCCCAAGCATAGGAGAAACTAACACTATCAAACCCCTTCAAAGGATTGCCATTGATAAGGAGACAAGTGTCTTCTTGAATGGAAAGAATTGTTCGACTAACAATTTCTGTACTCTGAAACCCTTTGCATTGCAATTTTATTTGGCTTTGCGCGCAATTACAGTTGTTTGTCACAACTACATTCCACTCAGGCTTTCCAAGTATTGTTCTCCCACTTCTTGTTGTCGCGATGTTGATGTTGTTCAAGTTACAATAACTAGAACCTGCAAAATGCAACAAGCACATGCATAAGAGAGAATATTAGTGATATAAAAAATGTTGAAGTTCACGATGACGGTTAAAATTATCTCTCTTGTTTTTTCCTTTGTTTAAGGTGCCATTATATGTATGAAAGTCAAAGAAAGTTGAATTTTTGTGGTGACAATGACATACCCAATCACCCTCTAGCTGTAATAATGACAACAAGACAAGGAAAATTTACAATATATATTAAATGTAATAAAATATACCTTTGGTAACAAGACTAAGAAAGAACATGAAAACGAGGTACTTGAGCATTGTCGTCATTGACTTGTAAGACTCTTTTCTAATGAAACAAAAACAAATCCTTGAAAGAAGATAGTTTCATGTATTTTATGTTATTCGTATTTAAAGAAGTTTCGATTGATATGAAAATATAAATATTAATTGTCCATAATTAAAAAATTAATTGAAAAATTAATATAAATGAATCTTAAAATTATAAATACAATTAATATAATAAATAACTTTTATTAAAATTAAAATTAAAATAATATTAATTATATGTACTTTATTGTTAATGCAACTAATGTAATATAAATTAGAGTTGTCCATAATTATAAATTTTAAAAATCATTTGAAAAAGTAACATGAATGCAATTAATTTTAAAAATATAAATGCAATAAATGTAAAAAAAAATATATGCAGTTATGTTTACAATAAAAAAATTAATAATTATAAATATTAATTGAAAATTTAATATAAATGAATCTTAAATTTATAAATACAATTAATGTAATAAAAATTACTCCAATTAAAATTAAAATAATAAATAATAATAATTATATGTATTTATTACTGTTACTGCAATTAATGTAATATAAATTAGAATTATCCATAATTATAAAAATCTAGTAATAAAAATTAATATAAATGCAATTAATATTTGATATGATAAATTCTATTAATGTAATAAAAATAGATCCAATCAAACTTAAAAGAATAAATAAAATTAATTATAAAAATTTAGTAATTTTATTATTATTGTATTACTATCAAGTTCGCATTAGTATTGATCAGATTATTCAACATGATTAGACAGTTTAATTAAACTGATGAGATGACTATGAGACATTGTTTTGCTCATTTTGATGCTAACATTTTAATTATTTTTCCTATTCTAAATATTTAAACTTGTTTAATTTATGTATTAAAAGAAACGAACAAGTTTCAATGTTAAACATGTTTCTAGATAATCAAATCAAAATCAAAACATTAAATAATTAAATTAAATATGTTGAAATAAAAATTTCTCTAAATTGTCAACGATTACTTTTATTTTTTATATAGAAATATTTTGTTTGCATTGATAGAGGACTAATATGTATTTTTTTTCATGATAAAAGAATTTTAAGAAAAAATAACATGAAGATTGCCTTGAAGATTTAGTCAGAACATTCCTCCTTGAAGAAAGAAGATGTTGAGATGAAATAAATTGTTTTTGTTTTAAGGATTTCAATGGTCATGCTATGAAAACACGAAATGAAGAAATGCAAATATAGAGGTACAAAGAAAAGGTAACTAAGCATATATAGAAAAAGAGAAAAAGAAATAACTTCAAGTGAAGAAACAAAAACCTTTGTAGATCCTATCAAAACATCTTTTTGTGAAACATCCAAGATAAAGATGTTAATACGTATTGGTGAAGAATCAATTTATTTTGTTTTGATAAGCGTTCAATGGTCATCTCTTTTACAACTACAAAGAGAGAGCAAGCTAAAGAAGAAAATAACTAGAAAGTATATAAGAGAAAGAAAGAAAATGGGATATAAGGGAGACTGAGGTTACAACGTCTATAGTTATCATTTAGTTGTAGACAGTGGGTGTGTGATAAGCATTATAATATTTTACATTTTTGTTAAGTTTTATTCGTTAAGTTGTACTATCTTATTTTAAGAGTGATTTCTTTATTATCTTGAGAGTTATCGTTGGGGAGACTAAAAAGGTTAATACTTGGAGAATTTTATACTCAGAACATGGAGAAGTTTGTGTACTTGTATGACTTAGAGAGCTTTGTATAGTCATAATATGGATAGTTTTGTATATTTGTATATAAGTTGTATGCCTAAGGAAGAATTGAAAATAGCATGTGAGTTTTGATGAACTAGTATAAAATCCTTTTATACTTCATCTATTTGCTTTAAAGTATTTCTGATTATTCCTCGTAGAGAGGGTCTAAGACTCTATTGAAAACCCCCTTCTAGAAGCACATTACACCAACCTTATCATCCTCATGTTCTTCCTACTCATTAAAATCTTAATTTGCCAACAATTTTTATGGGTAGAAGGGAGTAATCCAAGAGACAGACTTAGACTTTGTCTGTTTGACGTTGTGATTAAGATATGACTATTATCTCATTCAAACTCATTAGAGTGTTAGCACAAATTGATTTGTTGCATAAAGATTTGATGAAGGATTGAAGATCTAATCAAGCTTGAAGTGGACTTTGAATTGGCTGGCATGAAATGACTTGAAGCTTGAAGATGGAACTTGAACTTGAAGACTATTTGACTTAGGATAGAAGTCTTGTGTCTATTTGTAGTTATTCAATATTTCAAAAAGGTTTTTAAAAGGTTAAATAGCTTGTGCTTATAATTATGTGAACAACATATTGATCAATTGAAATAACAATCAATCAACTGATTTCACTTAAAGTAAGTGAAATCAACCGATTGAAAAGTTCAATATGTTAGTTGACATGCTATAAAACTTGCTTCTTATTTGCGAGAATGTGAGAAACTCACTTTTGTGTGAGAAATCATTTAGAAAATAAGAAAATCACATTCTCTTTGAAGAATTCAGCGTTGTTGTTGTGCGAAATCAACTTAGAGTTCTCAGGTTTGTGTTATTTTGCATTGAAGGTTCAATATTTCTTGTGCACTTGTGCTGTTTTAGGTGCGAGTCAAGGTCTGAAAGAGGGTCTATTGTTGTGTTGTGTGTGTTTCTTGCGTGATTAAAGAAACTTGGTGTGTTGGTTTGTATATTTTTGAAAGTTAATCTTGTAAGGATTGTGTAATATTTTGAATATTGGAAAGCCAAGCTCAAGTTGCCCTGACTAACTAGATATAGCTCCATTTGAGTGAACATGTATAAAAATTATGTGTGTATTGGTTTATCTTTCCTACATTGCATTATTCCTAGTTTAAATCTATCATGAAAATCAATGTATGTAATCGTTCATTGTAATCCTAACATATTTGCATAATCAGTTGATAAAACATTCCATCAATTAATGTGGGTTGATAAAGTGATTAAATTCAAAATCTAAAATTAATTGATTTTTCTACATGCTCACGTGAGTAGTTTAATCGATTGACTCTATTTTCAATCGATTGAAAAGTGTGATTCTGAAGTGATGGTTTCCTGAAATCTTTGGTCAATCAGAATTAAGTAAAAAAATTTTACAAGCTTAACATTGAACATAAAGTTTTCAAAACGCCTATTCAACCCCCTTTTCTTGGCTTTATAACTCTTTTAATGCTTACAATTGGTATCATAGACGGGTTGGCTCGTGGGTTCGAACCCATTTTGATAGCTCTGGTATTAATTACATCTTCAAACTCAATTACGAACCTCTTCGCTCATAATACATTCAAGCATATCCTAAGACCAAGGCCATCACCACTACACTTGAGCCATCATTTCTCCTTATTATGAGATAGCAAACCAATTCTTTTTGATGTACCTCCATTCCACAATTTCGAGCCACATATTAATATTTGACTCGGCTAACCGAAAACCCGGTTCACCCGGGTTGAACCCGTGGTGAAACGGGTTGGTTTTGCACAAGTGTTAGGTTGTTTTGTTTGGCCAACGCATAGATAATTTGTATTTTTGTGATTTTAGTTTGTATTTCGATTGTATTAAAGTTTATTTAGATTTTAATTAGAATTATAATTTAGTTTTGATTGAAGAAAATTAAAAAAATTGTGTTTTTTTAATTAAGTGAACCTGTGAGCCAACCCGTTTAACCCACCAACCTGTGGTGGTCCGGTCGGGTTTGAATTTTTTTGGCTCGCTAATAAGTGAGTTGGGTTAGGTTGACTCACCAAGTGATCAACCCGTGGTTGGTCGAGTCGAGTCGAGCCGAGTTACCCATTTTGACAGCTCTAATTAATACAAACAGGGATATTCGTATTGGTGATACTCTTGTGTGAGGATACGAGCGGGGAGGCTCGTATGTTCTATGCCCACACTTGAGGGTTTCATAAACGAGGAAGTTCGTAATTGGATGTGTACACGAGTGTTGGACTACGAGCAGGAAGGTTCGTAGAGGTTGGACCATGAGCTGGTAGGTTCATGGAATCATATGATATCCTTAAGGCCATGATCGAGTATGCGCACGATGTGATTGGATGTGCTAGTCTCATAAAGTTATGAGACTAGGGCTACATATTTTTCTTGTGTTATAATGTTTCTAAGGGTGTGAGTATTGTGAAGAGTAGTTTATCTTTGGGCGGGGAATTCATGTTGTTCATGCATGTTTTATTCTGCTTGAGCTCACCCATTCTGGTTGTGTTTGATGATGATCGTATGACTTGTCATTTGGGAGTAGATGTTATTTCAAGTAATGATGGAGAGGCATAAAGATGGAGTGAGAGCTTGTTGTTGGGATTTTTATTAAAGAAACATGTCTTTAATTATTTTGTTATTAGTTTGGTTTGGATTTGGACTTGTAATAATTTAATTACGGATTATGAATCTGTATTCTAAGCGTTTGGGAATGGTATCAGATATTTTAATTGATTTTAATTATATTTTGCTTTACGAAGTTATATTCGCCTAGGGTGTTACAAGTCACACGTGAAGGAACCAATGATGTGAAGAGAGCTAGGAAACATGCATTGTTTCAAGGGTATGAATTGTTTAGGATGCATTTAGGAGAAACCATAGTTGAAGTCCGTAAAAGGTTCATGCATATTGTTAACCATCTTATAGGCTTGAGAAATGAATTTAACAAATAGGAGTTAAACATCAAGGTTTGGAAATGTCTTGTTAGAAGTTGGCAACCTAAAACCATGGCAATTTCATAATCAAAGGATTTGTCAACAATGACTAGTGTTGCCTTCTTTGAAAAGCTTAAGGAACATGATATTGAAATGAATAAGCTGAATGAACTAGAGAGTGGTGAGAAAAAGGTAAAGAACATTACCATGAAGTCAAGCAGCAAGAAAAATGATGTCTCAGATGAAAATGTAGCTGAGCTTGGTCAAAATAAAAATCCAAATCTCCTTGTTAAGAAGTTTGGAAATTATCTCAAGAGAAGAAGTAACAAAGGTGTTAAAGGAGGTACAATTCTAAACGAAATGAATTAAATAGTAATCCTAACTTTACTTGTTACAATTGTGGAAAACAAGGCACATTAAGATTGGGTGTCTAAACTTAAAAAAAACAAGGATAAAGGTGCTGACAAGAATAGGAACGTGCATATACAACTTGGGGGTGATAATGATGATTCAACAAGTATCTCACCACAAGAAGAAAGTGAGGAGGCAAACTTGTGTCTCATGGGTGGCTATAAGTCATCATCATCAAGTCAGGTAAGTTCTCTGTCCTTAAAAGATAAAAATTATTATCATCAATTATTGCATGCTTTTGAGGAAATGCATGATGAATCAAATATGGATATTGTCATAAATAATCGGCTAAGAGACTTAAATACCTAAGGGATATTTGAAATGGATCCCAAAAGGACCACAAAAGGATTAACCTTGTTTGACTTAATCTATTAAGGGTACCCTGTAATACTAATTTGTTTTGTTGGTCTTGAAAAGTGATAAGAAGGATCTATGGTACCTAGATAATGGGTGTCCCAAACATACGACTAGTGATCAAGAAAATTTTTGAATGTTGAGATTAAAGAATGAAGGATTCATGACTTATAGAGATAACAACAAAAAAATAATTCATGGAAAAAAACCATAAGCAATGGATCTTCATTAAATATTAAAGATGCTCTCCTTGTGGAGGGTTGTAAGCACAATCTTATAAGTATAAGCCAATTGTCTGATAAAAGATATAAAGTAGTCTTTGAACCTACTCATTTCCTTATATTTGATGCATTTAGTAGTATTATGTTAGTAGGAAAAAGAGTAAATAATACCTACTTGCTTGATTGCATCATGCATCAAATAGTATACACTGTGTTCTTACACGTGAATTATTTAAACTGATTAAAATGAAAATAGTTGGTTGAAGGGTTGTGACAACTCAAGTTTGTAAAAGATAAAGTATGTGAAGCATGTCAAAAAGGAAAACAGACTAAGGTTTCTTTTAAGCCTAAGAATTGTGTTTCAACTAGACCTTTAGAACTACTTCACATGGACTTATTTCGACCTTCACGAACCATGAGTCTTGGCGGGAACTTCTATGCATTAGTCATGGCAGATGATTTTTCTAGGTTCACATAGACATTATTTTTAGCATCTAAAAATGATACTTGTCATGCTTTCAAAAGACATGGTAAGATTTTACAAAATGAAAAAGATGGTAAAATTATTTCCACTCAAAGTGATCACGAGGAGAGTTTCAATATGAAAAGTTTGAAAACTTTTGGGAAAACATGGTATAAGATGTAACTTTTCTACTCCTTGAACTCCTCAACAAATGGTATGGTTGAGAGAAATAATAGATCACTTGAGGAACTTGCTAAAACCATGTTGAATGAAAATTTACGGCCAAAATACTTTTGGGTTGATGTAATCAACACAAGTTATATTTTATGCTGTGTGTTGATTATTCCTATTTTAAAGAAAACCCCTTATGAGCTTCTTAAAGGAGGAAGACTTGTTATAACTCATCCAAAAGTTTTTGGTTGTAAATGCTTTATTCTAAATAATGGTAAACAAAAACCTAACAAGTTTGATGCAAAATTTGATGAAGAAATCTTTCTAGGTTATGCTATAAATAGTCATGCATATAAGGTGTATAATAAAAGGCTTATGATTGTTGAAGACTCTATACAAGTAGTATTTCATGAATCTAACTCCAAATTGCAAGATTAAGTGTCTATTAATGTAGATAAATATGATCCAATTCAGGAAAAGCAAGTTGGAGTTGAAGATGAACCAACTTGTAGTGTTAAACCAACAATTAAGACTTCAGTTCGCAATAGCTTACCTAAGGATCGGAAAACTATCAAAAAACAATATCATTAGTGAAATTGATAAAGTATAGTTTCTTCTAGACTCAAGTTTAATAATTTGTGAACATGTTGCTTTTGAATCACAAGTTGAACCTAAAACTATGAATGATGCATTGAATGATACTGATTGGATTATTGCTATGCAAGATGAACTTAATCAATTCGCTAGAAAAGATGTGTGGTCTCTAATTCCTAAAAGTAATCATATGAATCTGATTAGTACCAAATGAGTATTTAGAAATAAAATGGATGAAGATGATAATATTGTAAGAAACAAGGGTAGGTTTGTTGCAAAAGGTTATAATCAAGAGGGAGGAAGGCTACTTGTGCCAACAATATGGTTGTCGGTAATTACCAAAGGATTCATCCGTCGGTAATAATTGATGGTTCTTGCGAAAGATTTGTTCACCAGTAATTGAAGCATTTATTGAGGAATGTTTAGCAACTAATAGTTTATCGGTAAAACATAATTACCGACGAATTTGTTCCCTTATTGAGGGATTATTGCCATCAGTAATTAGTATTTTTCTTATAGTGCCATTTAATCTGTTAAAAACGCATTCAACAGATTAAAAGACACTAACTAGACCCTAAACATCTATACAATGTGAAATGGTCTACATTATGAGCACCAATCTTCAAGCTTTGTGTTCTTCATGTGAAACAATTTTCATGATGGATCAACACAAGAATCTTCAAGTCTTCACATCTTCATCAATTTACCATGGGTTCAACATGATCTAATGCAATGGCTTCATATATCTTCATCAAATCTTCAAGCACCAAATCATCAAATCATTTGTGCTAACAATTTTCAAGTGTAGTCAAACAAGTAGAGGGCATTTCTTCACCATGAAATGTCCAAATATTGTAATTTGGCATGAATCCTTTTTGGTATAGATGAACTTTAACCATCTCATCTTTCAAGAGCATAATACTCATATTGTCGAGCCGTCCAAACAAACTCTTCAACTCCTATGACAAAAGTTTCCTTCAAACCTCTTCTACTAGGGTAACAACCATCATACATTCAACCACGGCGGATGGGAACTTCGGCCATGTCTTGGAGTAAGCCAAAGGAGTAAAATGTTATATTACACTACATAAGTGCAACACAAGACAATTATCAAACACGAGACTTAAGTAATAAACCTATTACTACTTAAATCTATGCATGTAAAAGGCAAAGATAGAAGGTTCACAAATAATTTGTGCATTCTAGCAAACCTCTAGTTTACTTGATTTCAATTTTTGCACCTATTCTATAATATTATTTTAGTCCAATTGCAATTTACATATAGAAATAATGATCAACAAAAGCAAATTAGAATGAAGGCTACATACCAAAAAAACCAGAGAAGGTTAAGGTTGAGTCCAAGTAGAAGGAATTGAAAAGAAGTTAGTAGTTTTACTTGCTAAACAAAAAGCAATTTAGAAGATAGGACTTTTATGTGTACAACAACATGCTTCAGACAGACTAAAAATGCCTACAGTGGTTTTTATTCTTAATAGTGAGGAATCTATTTGTTTTCAATTCAGAAGTTACAATAAATCACAATATCAACCTTATCCTAAATTATATGCATTGTTGCATACATATAATGTCATATATAATGTCACAAGTTCTACAAAAAGAAGAAATTTGTGTGCAATTTGGAGTTTCTAAAAATTTGCACAATTGACCTTAGGGTTGACTTTCACTTTGGAGGTTCAAAACCATGCACAATTTATTATAGTTAGTATCTTTTAATCATCTTCTATCATCTTTAACATGTTCTAATTCAAAGGTTTAAGGTTGAATTCAGAAAAATTTCAAAAACCCAAAACTTAGTTAATCTAGTTGATTTTTCCTGCCATGTGTTTTTTCTTTGAGTTTGAATATGATTTTTTTTTTGTTCTCTTGATTCCAATAGTAATTTGATCATTCAAACACATTTTTTTTGTGTTTATATTCATGTTGGTATCAATTTTTCACGATTCTAAGTCAATTAATAAATTTTAACCCATTTGGTTGCATCTTAGGTTCATATGTATCTATAGAATTAGGTATTTTTGCTTTAATGCATATTCAACATAATTATGCATTTTAGCATTCAATTAGTTTTATTTTAAGGTATGTATCTATGGTAAGTTGTAAAGATTGGCCATAGTGAAATGCAAAAGTTCAATTATCTACTACACCAACAAGTGTGAAAGTGTGATAACTTTAGTAGCAAGTGAGATGACAACAAATTTGAACGCAATTTCCCCTTCTCTCTCATGATTTGGAAGGGTGATTCAACCATTCCTTTCACATGGCAGGGGAAGGACAAACACTTTGGGATAGAATACAACTTGAGCCTATAAGGAATATCATACACCCTAATATTTTTAGGGGGCTACCACAACCTACCACTCTCAAATAGTGAGGAATAATACCTCTCAAATCGGGGCGCATCAACTATGGAAACCTTTTGCATACATGTTAAATTCAATTGCATACCTTGACTTTAGTAATATATTATGGTTTTTCAGGATTTTAATCACAGATGTACTACATCAACTTTTATGCACTACTCTACTTCTTTTCTTGATTTTACTAATTGAAACGTAGTCGTGATGTTGTCCATAATTTAAAAATGAGCATAAATGGGAATTTCTCTATATAGGCCTGTGGGTGTAGAAGTAAAGTAGAAAAATAGTATGTAACAACAAATGAGATTTATGAAGTATTAATTTTGACAGAGAAGTAAGGAACCATTTAACTCACATAAAAGGAAAATGAGGAAAATGAATGTGGAGATAAAATGTTGATTGAATGTAATGGAATGAATGAAAGGTTTGATTGGGATAGACTATATTGAAGTGTGGAAGGTAAAGAAGCCAGTAAAGTGATAAGAAAAAAAGGGTTTGTATACATTTTTTATGTGCCCAAAAGGGATCAATGGTAGGTGACTTGTGGCACAAAATGATGATGTGTATAAATGGAGATTGAAAAGTTAAATGCCTTTTCCTAGGGTATGAGTTAGTAACTATTTACCCTCACCCCACCTATGGGACCCTAAATATTTTTCTTTTTTGTGTTTGTAGTTTATGGTAATGAAAGAGCGGTAACATAAAGGCTAAGCTTGAATTAAGTTATAGTGATAATATGCTTCACATATTCCTTTTGAGATGATTTGACATTAGGTACTACCACCCTTGGCCCCATCTTGGTCAAGCCTTTTTCCACCTTTAGGTTACATGCAAACATGGCTCCTTTATTACCTCTTATTCTTTCCTCAACATCATTCCATTCATGACAATTTCGAAACTAAGGGAATGGCATTCCAATAAAAGCCTTCATGGAAAAATAGATGCCTGAATTAATTAATAATATCATTCAATGCTTCAAAACTATGCATAAGTTATTGAAAACCTTTGAAGACAATTAAATACACTTTCTCAATTTACTTTTTGTATAAATCTTATGGTGATATTCATACTAAAATTAACATTTTTATTAAATATTTCTAGAAATATTTTTAAATTAACTTTAAATTTTACATAAAACTTTAAACTTTGATTTCGTTTTGAACTTGAAATTTAGTTCCTAAACTTATGTGTGACAAATTATTTGATTTTTAATCTTCACTAAATTTGATTCACTTGATGCCTTTACACATTATGACAAAATGGTTAATTTTTGAAATTAGGTTTGGGGTTTAACTTTGTTTAATAATAAAACTAAAAACAAAAAGTTTGTTTAAAAATATTTCTAAAAATATTTAATAAAAATGTCAAATTTAGAAAAAATATCATCATAAGATTTATACAAAAAGTAAATTGAGTCTCAATTTAAGGAGGGACATTATTGCTTCATTTTTACAAAAATTAGGACTAAAAGTTGACTACAAACAAATATAGGGACCAAATTGAATCATTTTGACACATGACACAAACAACTGTAAGGTGATACATGTAAAAATAAATAAATAAATAATAAATTCAAAATAAATTCAAAAAATTCAATAGACACTGGAAATTGACACGTGACGTTGACTTTAACACCATTTGGTCAAAATTGACGGCAAGGACCAACTTGAATCATTTTTAAAAAAACAATGACCAAATTGAGACAAAGAAAAACTGGAGGACCAATTTGACACTACTTTACCAATATAAGGACTAAAAGAGTAATTTAACCTTGAGTTTAAATGTCATTTTCAAGCATGTGTTGTCTAAGTTAGATTAACTAGTGAATTTTTTATTTCTAAGCTTTTAATTTAGTTTGAGCATTCATTTAGTATAATTTATAATATAAAAATATGTTTAGGTCATTTTTATTACATACCCCATTTTAAACCTCACACACTCAATTCAAAGAAAAATACTCCTTTTAAGCCTTAAAAAGTTGAGATGAGTGTGTGATTTGTGTTTTCCGTTTTGCATTGCTTCATTAGCATTATTGTATCATTTTAGGGTACATTTTGTGATCCATTTACTAACAACTAACCTTTATTCTAGTTTTTAGTACTTTTAGAATAATTAGTTAGCCTAGTTTAGACTAGTTTTGTTGTATATAGGGAAACTAACACACTAACTTGTATTGTGTGACTTTTGTGAACCTTAGGAACTTTAATTCACTGAACTAAAGGTGATTAGAGGTTGATGAAGAAAAAAAGCCAACAAGGGTGCATATTTCAACCACTCTGAAAATGGTTGAAGATGGATAGTTTACTCAAAGGTTGGCTTTTCAAGTAAAAGCTTCAAATCAAAGTTTGGTTGTTGGAATCCCTAAACATCACTTGAAAGAGTTGTTGCACTTAAATAAGGTTGTCTTTATCATGTTTACTGAATGGACTAGATTAGTTAGTTTTTCTAGTATAGGTTTTGGGTTTTAGTTCCAGAATTAGATTCTTAAACCAATAGCTTAGTTGTTTTACTTTAGTTTCATTAGGATTAATTGGTTATGCCTAGTCTTGGCCTAATTAACTAGTTTAGCTTACAATAAAGATAAATGGTGACAAGGTATCTAATCCTCTAGTAGTCCTAAAATAGCCTAATTACTCTCCGTCGATCACCAAATTATATAACTTCGAAGTTTTTTTGACGTAGGAAAATAATATTTTATACTCTTTAATATGTTCCATTTCAATGTTAATGTTAAAAAATATTGTTAAGTAAAATAACAATACTAATTCATATAAACGATATACTGATTCAAAGTATAAAGCAAAAAGACTAGTTGAACAATATCATATTTTTTTATTATAAAATTCAAATTTAAAAGATTGAATCGAGTTTTTCCAAGTCAAACAATGGTTTTAGTTTCAAGTTTTAAATTCTAAGATGAAAACAACAATTGTAGTTATTGAAAGTAAGTAATGAAAAAGGTTAAAAGGATACATAAGTTTTAATGCCAATAAGATTTGTATCTATCAATTCTATGAAATGGGAATTTTTAGAATTTTGAAAAGACATGGTGATGTTATGGAATCCTAATGTATATCTCCCAGGCTAGCCAAAGAAATGAAAGGTTATATAAATTTATTATTGAAGCAAAACTATTTGTTTTTGTTATTTTCAGATTTGCATTTAGCTAAATTACCAATTCAGTTTGATAGAGTCTTTAGTTGTGCTAATTCAATCATGTATAAATAGTTTGGATAGTTTTTCATGAAAAGCTTAGTCTAGATCAGTTTTTAGATTTTACCTTCATCAGACACGAGCTATAACTCAAATTATTCTTTGTGTGATGCACTCATGTTTTCTAGTTTAAGTAGAACTTCTAATGCAAAGGAAGAATAGAAGCCTACAAGTCAATTCTGACTTTTACCTAGAAGTAGTAGATAACAATACCATTGGAAAATAAAGAGAAATTGCTAGGAGAGAAGCTACCCAATGTAGCAACCTAGTCTTATTCAATTAGAGTCTTAGTTAATTACAATTTAGTTGTATGAGTTGTTTTATAATTTTAGTAAAGTTATTCTATTCAAATAGCTTGGTGTAGGTGTTTCTCATTGGATTATAGTGACTAATTTGTGTGGCTTTTAGCGATGGGGCTAAATTGAACCAAAAGAGGAGTCAAGAAGGGTTTAATAAAGCTTGACCAAGATCAAACTAGTTCACTAAACATTATTAGCTAACTTGGTTCAGCTAATTAAGTGTTTAGCTAAAATCCTTATAGAACATAAATGTAAAACACTTGAAAAGGTGTACATACTACTTGACATGAGTTATGAATTATTGTGTATATCATACAAAAAAATGCACGACCATGAAACCTTTAAAAGCATACTAAAAATCTTTGCACATGTATTACACAAGCTTGAAATTGCTTAATTATCTTAAATCACGGGAACAACTAGCATAAAATAGAGATAAAAAACAAAACTCAAATAGTAAAAGCAACTCACCTTTACGTTCAAGGCTTCAATAGAGAACACTCACCAAAATTAGAACCAATAAAATCAAACAGATGAAGAAACAATGATTTTGTTCTTCACCTTCATTATAATCGACCAAATTAGAATTGGTTGTTTCTTGAGAAAGGAAGGAAAACACGTTTTTGGGGGGAAAGAGGACATTGCTAGTGACGCTGAATGCATCAAATCATATTCTTATTGAATATATTTAACTTATTGAAAATACTTCTCAATCGGTTGTTTTCACTTACTTTAAGTGAAATTAGTTAATTGGATATTATTGTAGCCGATCAAATATGTTTTTCATAGCCAGGTCAATCAATCGCTCTTTGGTTAATCTTTGTAGTAAAAATTGGGCAATAGACCATGGAAATTATGAATCATTCATCCATATCTTGGAAATGCACATTGCAAAAATTGTGATGCTTATCTTGTGTGACATTGAGTTCATGAAGTTGGGTCAGAACAACTCGTTCAAAAGGTGAATAATTGATCCTTTATCTTTAGGTGGATTTTAAGGAACAAATTCCATTGGTTTTGCAGTAGTTGGTTCAACATCCTTTTGGTTATTGTCACGTGGGTCTGCTTCTCCATCATGAGTTCTTGCAACTACACCATCAACCTCTGCTATCCAACAGTTATTCAAATTTGTGAAACCCATTTTGTGCATATTGAGAAATGAGATATGATTTTGTGTACTAGGGGATTCTTCAAGCTTATCCTCCACATCAACACCAAAGTACTTGATGAAGGATTATCTTGTTTCCATTTAGAGTTATGAATATGGTGAAGTTGTTTAAGAAAGCTTTTTGAAAATTCCCACTGGACATTAAGATAGCATGCTATCTAGATGTGAAGGTTCATTTCTCAAGCTCATGAAAGGAAGAAGAGAGTTGGATTCAAGCTTAAACACACACGGCAATAACAACACTTGAAGAGTAAAATGAAAGAAGAAACAATAAAAATGGAAAGCATAGAAGATGAAGAATGGAAGAAGCACGCCACTCATAGGGGGGATCTAAGCCAACCAAACCCTAGAGATGAGTGATGGTGCCACCACTTGCAAGCAAGATAAGGCAAAGGTGAGTTCACTTCTAGGAAGGAAAGCTCGCGAAAATTGGTGGTTGAATGCACAAAGTTTATAACAAAATGATCAACCCTTTTACAAGACAAGGAGCACCCTTTAAATAGGAGTTCATAGGGGTCCTTTACCAAATACAAAAACATGAAAAAGGATTAACTAGCATGTTCACAGGAGTTCATAGTTTTAGGTTCAACTTGTGATTCAAAAGCCACATGTTCACAAATTATTAAGCTTGAGTCTAGAAGAAACTATAGTTTATCAATTTCACTAATGATATTGTCCTTTGATACTTTTCTAATTTTTAGGTAAGCTATTGTGAACTGAAGTCTCAATTCTTGGTTTAATACTACAAATTGGTTCATCTTCAACTCCAGCTTGCTTTTCCTGAATTTGATCATATTTAACTGCATTAATAGACACTTGATCATGTAACTTGGAGTTAGATTCATGAAATACTTCATGTAAGCCTTCAAAAATCATAAGCATTTTATTATACATCTTATGATAAGGTCGGCATCGCGCAAATTCGACAAAATCTTGCTCCAATCGATGGTGAATCACTTGAGTGGCCTTCAAACATCGATTTGGTCGGTGGAAATCGACCAAATACGCAACAAAAGACTTGATTGAGTTCCAGTGGGGAACTCTTACTCGGACTCTCACTGTTTTTGGGCAACCCGACGAGGTAAATACCTTATCTAGGGTTAGGGTTTGATCTCTGAGAAAGGGGATAAACCACACTATATTCATCGAAGCTAATTGATACAAAGGGTTGGCCTGCCTTTATAGATGATGGCAGCCGGAAACAAAATGTGTACAATGAGAAAGGAAAAGAAACCAATCGGCAAAAATAAGGGAAAGGAAAACATGAACCATGTCCCTAGTTAAAGGTATCACTCGTGAGGATAGAAAATGGAAACCCTAGCACCTAAGTGTTGTATTGCGCAAAGGCTTTCTATGTGGGAAAAAAGGAAGCCTAGAAGAGGTGTGTCTCGTGAAAGCAAAGGTGTGATGGTGTGCATGTTGTAGCTGGAGTGCTAGATCCTTGGTAACATATGGGCTGGTAACTCTACTGGTTGTAGGCCCAATTTGGATGTTGAACGCATGAAGGCTAGATACTGGCCGCGACACAAGACCAGCCCAAAGTGGCAAACACATTGAGAGTTGGCTTTAAATTGGGTTGCACGGATAAGCTGATAGGCCAATAGATGAACTTGTTTCACTTGTGCAAGACGTAGTTGCCTTCTCAGCCTAAAGCGTGGGTTGCATATCGAAAGAGCCCAATTAGGTTGTAGGCAACATAAAAAAATAATGATCCAAAGATTCAAGACAATAAAAGTATTTAAAATAAAAAAAAAACAAATAAAGAAAACTATGCCTAGGTGTTGGCCCAAGCTATAAGCCTTTGGGTGGATTCATTATCCCCTCCCTCTTGAAGAGGATCTGTCCTCAGATCAAGAGTGTTTTCAAAGGCTCACAACAGCCAAAATTTTGGTCCACGAAGATCAAACACATATCTACAGTAGTCAACAAACAAAATTGCATTAAAATCCCAAAACCTATGTAGAAGATATTGATATATGATGTGTGAAGATGGACTTTTAAATTTGGACAAATGTGATATTCGGCCCACTTCACAACAGAAGTGTCTCACACTTTGACATAAATGAGTTTTAAAAAGAATTATAATGTTAAAGTGTGTTCTGGAAAATATGGTGAGGAGTATAAAATAATGGAATGAGATGGATTACGAAATGTTTGGGAAGAAAACAAGACAAATGAATTAATGGAAAAAAGGAGAGTGTAACGATGAGAGTACTCCTTTGCCAGAGTTGATGCTCATGGAAGGGGGTGTAGAAGGATGAAACACTACTTCCCTAACCATGATTTCCTTCTTTGCTGTTAATGTTCTCTTAAACTCTTCCCTTTTTTTATTTTCTTTCAAGATTTTTCTCTTGTCTTATTTTCTCTCTTTCTTCTTATTCTTTTCTCTCATTTTCTTCTTTTCTTAACTTCTCCTTTTTTGCCTTTTCTTTTTCATCTCTTTTCTTCCTCACAATTTTTCTCATATTCCTCTTAGTCTCCTTTCTTTTCAATAGATTGAAGCTTCTGAAGTTTGTATTTTTCTCTTTGCATTTGTTATGCTCTTTTGTATCTTTCTATAGTTTCAATCATATTATCAACACATCTTTGAATTTCTCTTTCTCTTTTCTTACTCAAGAGCAAGTCAAGTTTATCTTTAAAATATCTTTCTTGACGAGAAAACTTCTTTAGATTTTGAATGAATGCATCTCCTATATCAATTAAGTTTTCTAGCCTAGACTGCTACTCTCGAGTGATCCTAAATGAAGAGGGAACAAAATGTTTCCACATGCATGCTTTCAATTCATAAAAGGTATTAATGCATGATGCTCTTCCCTTTTCCACTCTAACTTGTCTCTTTTGGCACCACTCATATGCACGTCCTACAAACCTAGAAATTACATGCCTAAGAATATCAAACTGACTATATTTACTAAATATGGTTGCACCAACTTTTTTGTATCCCACATCTAGTTTATGTATGATATTGGTCCTATATCCTCCCCCAAAGAATGGAATGTCACTATGAATGTGATGAAAGATTATCTTGTTTCTTTTTAAGATTATTGAATATGGTGTGAGTTGATTAAGAAAGCTAAGTGAAATCCCCACTAGACATTAAGATAGCAAGCTATCTAGATGTGAAGGTTCCTTTCACAAAGCTCAAGAGAAGAAGATGATGGATTGATTCAAAACAAAAAGGAAATGGAAAGCACATAAACCATAGAA